>JABAOH010001222.1_pt1 | contig 98307 bp, 97 predicted proteins | sample 7062181 | NCBI WGS metagenome assembly JABAOH01 (sample SAMN14538630, study PRJNA623070) | marine sediment metagenome | biome: marine biome [ENVO:00000428]; feature: marine pelagic biome [ENVO:01000023]; material: deep marine sediment [ENVO:00002113]; isolation source: pool of 5 deep marine... | reverse complement strand
AGTTTTTCAACAGCCTGTTGACTTGTGACAAAGGATAATAGTTATAGATTGATCTAATGAGCCGTATAGAGGATGTTTAAAAGACAATAAAACAAATGGATAGGGATAGAGAAAAAAATGATTGTTAAGATAAATGTCACAAGTCAAGGGCTGACCTTTTTACTTCTTATTGTTTTTCTCATAAGTTATACGATACCTTTTGGCAACTTAAATGGGGTATCTATAGGGTATCTAAAAGAAGTTTAACAGTCATAATGAAAACATCAAAATCTCAGCAAACCATTGACAGTATTGGTGCCGGAGGCCGGACTCGAACCGGCACAGTCGAATCGACCGAGGGATTTTAAGTCCCTTGCGTCTACCAATTCCGCCACTCCGGCAATGTTTTAAAATACAAAAAAATTGGGTTAAAAGACAATGTAAAATATTAAGAATGCCTGACAAGTGTTATAAACGTTTATTTTCAAGAGGCTTTTTCAAGATACTCAGTTATCCAGATATTTTTGATGGATTTAAAAAGAAGTGGCAGAGGTGCCCCCTTCAATATTTCAAAACTCTACTACAAATACATTCACCGAATCAGTCCAGGTCCAGTCAACTTTACCGTCTGCATTATTATCTACACCAAAATGAAAAATCCAGTTACCGATAGGTATATATCCATTATATACTTCGGTATCAGGCAGGGGAAAGAGACGGAATTGTATAAAAGGTTTGACTCCAGGGACTATATGGTCGGGATAGATTATGGAAAAATACTGACTGAAAGGCCCGATATTCAACTCTGCAATAATAAACCAATCAGCATTCTGTCCTATTTTAAGACCAGGATTGAGACTTACTGTAATCGAAACAGGATCAAATATGCTAACTGTTAAAGGCCCATCTGATCCGTTTACCTTAATGTCAGGTGCTGGGTCTAAAAAGTCCAATTCTTCAGTTGTATATATATCAGCTCCAGGTGAACTCGCAGGTCCAAACACAATCAAAATAAAAACTAAAATAGTAAAACAATATTGCATGCCTTTAACTGTATGTTTCATCTGATTTCCCCCTTTTTTTAGTTTAAAATCACCAAAAAATAAACTATTTTTCCTAAATTATGCTTCGGGTAATTGCGGTAACAGTATTGTTAATCAGTTTTTATTTTAATTATCTTAGTAAACAATTTACAAATTAATTAGTCCCCTTTAGGGGTGGAATCTGATATGTTATGAATTACATATAATAAAAAGTCTGTTTAACAGATAACGCTTTTCTTGATATTTATCCTGAATTATATTCTCCCTATAAACCCGCCCTGCCTGCCTGTTGGACCTCTGGCATATCTGTAGGAGTAAAACTTCTCATTGGAGCAGAAGGTGCATTCATCGGAAATCCATATATTTGATTCGGGAATCTTCATACTTAAGGCCTGATATTTATTAGCAGCAGCAAGATCAAGGCAATATTTGTGACTCTTTTCACTGAAATATTCCCCCTCCCCTGTTGCCTGTCTTACAGCACTGAGCACATCATGATCAACTTCATAACAGCATCCCCGGATACTCGGGCCAATGGCAATCATAATGTTTTCGGGTCTTCCGGAATATTTTTCTTTTATTGCCAGGATTGTTTTTTTCAATATAGCTTCCGATGTACCCCTCCAGCCGGCATGGACTACACCTGATACACCTTCTTTTATTTCATACATAAGAATAGGCACGCAGTCAGCCACCTGAACACCGAGCAGAATACCTTTCTCCTTTGTGAGCGCAGCATCTGCAATCTTTCTTTTAAATGAAGGCTCAATGAAGACGATTCTACCCGTATGTTTCTGTATTGGCATGTATATATTGTCTTTTCTTATTTTAAAAATTTTGCTTATGTAATCGAGATCAGCACCGGTGTCTTTTTGTGTAAAAAATGCTGTGACATGGTTTTTGATTATGTCAGGAAAGATAAGTCTATTCATTATTTTTAAGAAAGGCGAAGGCATCGGGCAGTTTCTCTATTATGTCTGAAGCAATGAGAGAATGCATTCCTATTTCCGAGGATGCAATATCTCCGGAGAGCCCGTGCATATAAACCCCAAGAACTGAGGCATCAACAGGTGAAAGGCCCTGTCCAAGGAAAGCTGCTATCATACCCGTTAAGACATCTCCTGAGCCTGCTGTAGCCATTCCGGGATTTCCGGTTGTATTTATAAAAACCCTTCCCTCAGGTTCTGAAATAACCGTTGGCGCTCCTTTAAGCACAAGATACGTACCCGTCTCTTTTGTAAAGGATACTGAGGTATTAACCCTGTTACCTTCTATTTCAGACTTTATAACTTTGAATTTTGACTTCTGACCTAATATCCTTGCCATTTCACCTATATGAGGTGTAAGTATTACAGGTGCTTTTAGATTTCTGAAAACATCTTTTTCACCTGCGATTGAATTTATGGCATCGGCATCAAGAACCATGGGAACAGTCACTGTTTCGAGCAGATTTTTTAATAAATTAGTGATGCTCCTGTTTGATGTCAGACCTGGTCCTATTGCAAGTACATCGGCCTTTTCATTTAAGAAACCGATTATTTCTGAATATGCCTTATCAGAGAGAATGCCATTGCCGTTATCATTAAGAGGTAGGGTCATCTCTTCTGTCACCCTTTCATGAAATACATTCAGAAGAGTTTCAGGAACTCCTAAAGTGACCATCCCTGCACCTGACCTCAGACAGGCCCTTGCTGCCATCATTGCTGCGCCTGTCTTGCCTCTTGACCCTGCAACTATCAGGACATGGCCATAGTCACCTTTGTGGGAATATCTTGATCTTTCCGGTATTAATAATGCTGCATCTGTCTTCTCAATTGTCTGGACTTTGAGAATTTCAGAGTTTAGAAGTTCTTCAGGGAATCCGATGTCCTCTATAACTAATTTCCCTGTATATTCTGCGCCCGGGTAAAGTATATGCCCTATCTTGGGAAGACCAAAAGTCACGGTGTAATCTGCCCTGACCGCCTCACCCATCACCTGTGCATTATCTGATGAAATGCCTGAAGGTATATCAACAGAAACAACGCTGACATCTGATTTATTGAGGAACTCTATTACATTAGACATCGGGGAGGTTACCTGTTTATTAATTCCGGTGCCAAGAAGGGCATCAACTGTTATTGCACCGTGTAAATCCTTTTCATTTATGCTCGTTCTGAACTCGACAGGCACTCCAATCTGCTTTGCTATCCTGTACTGTGCCAGGCAGTCAGGACTTAACTTGTCCTCTTTTAGCATCAACAGCACCTTTACGTTCCATCCCCAGTTAAAAAGATTTCTTGCCACAACAATACCGTCTCCCCCGTTGTTCCCACCGCCTGAAAGCACTATGACTTTTTTTCTGTCAAAAAGTTCTTTTATCTTATTTGATACAGCAAGCCCTGCCCTTTCCATGAGAACAGAACCTGGAATTCCAATTCCTTCGATGGTTTTTTTATCAATATTGCGCATCTCTTCGGCACTTACGACTTTCATTTTCGGCCCTCTAGTACTACACATGCAACACCATAATCACGTTCATGAGTCAGGCTTAAATGTATTGTTTTTATTGACTTTTCTTCGATAAAGCTTTTAAGACGTCCTTTTGTTCTGATATAAGGACGTCCATTGCCATAATTCATAACCTCAATATCCATAAGAGATACAGGTATCTCAGAGCCTATTGCCTTTATAAGTGCCTCTTTTGCCGCAAATCTAACAGAAAGTGACATATAAGGCTCTTTCTTTTCATAGCAGTAAGCAATCTCGTTTTCCGTAAATACTCTCTGGAGAAACTTTTTACCCCATCTGTCTACGGTAGTTCTCATTCTATCAATCTTTATGATGTCTATCCCTATTCCGTATATCATATGAACTCCGTTAAGATGATAATTGAAGATTAGTAATTTCAAAAAGCAAAATTGAAAATTTACAATTTACATTTTGCATTTATCAGCTCTTTCATCTCTCTTACCGCCCTTTCAATCCCAACCAGTACAGCTCTTGATATTATGCTGTGTCCAATATAAAGACCTCTTATTCCCTCTATCTCTGCTATCTTGGAAACATTAAAATAATTCAGGCCATGTCCTGCATTGGCCTTTAGTCCAATATCTATCGCCTTTCTTACAGACCTGACAACCTTTAAAAGCTCCCTCTCCTGTTTCTGTCCTCTTTCATTTGAATAATTCCCTGTATGTATTTCAACCATATCAGCACCTGTTTCTTTTGATATAACGATATCTTCTTCTGAAGGATTTATGAAGAGGCTGACAGGAATTCCGTTGTCTTTAAGAATTTTGACGGTATTCTTAATATTCTTTCTCTGGGATCTAACGTTAAGTCCCCCCTCCGTTGTAAGCTCCTGTCTCTTTTCAGGCACAAGTGTTACAAGGTCCGGGCGCTTACTCGTTGCAATCTTAATCATCTCCTTTGTGGCAGCCATTTCAAGATTGAGTTCAACCGGCACAAAATCTTTTAATAAATCGAGGTCTCTGTCGTTTATATGCCTTCTGTCTTCTCTCAGATGTATGGTTATCCCGTCTGCACCACCGAGAATTGCGAGGGTTGCAGCCATAACAGGATCCGGCTCAATTCCCATCCGTGCCTGCCTTACTGTTGCAACGTGGTCAACATTAACTCCAAGAATCATAAACTCTCAACCTTAATGATAAAATTTATGGAACAACAGTCACATCTCTGACTGATGACTTGACTACAAAAACCTTTTTATTATTTGAATCCAGATCAACAGGCAGAAGGAAAAAGCCTTTTATGCCCTTATCCTTGCTTGAAAGGAAAAATCCTCGGTCCCACGGTACATTACCTTCTAAAAAGCCTACCATAGATTCATCGTCCTTGAACTTTATAAAAACTCTTTGCCCTGAGGGCTTGCTAATACCGTAGGTCTTTATTTCTTTGTGTTCTTTATCACCCTCAAAAGATTTGACAAAAAATATTGCTTTTAATTCATCAATATTAACAGTAAGAGTTCTGTTAGTTGTAGCTACTATTAAAGTTATTTCTGACTGATCCGGTGAGAAATCCTTTAAATAGCCTTTTATTATGGTGCCGTTATTGTATCTGATAACTGACTTCTCTTTTGTCATTTATTCTATTCCTTATAATTTAACTTAAGTTGAATATTTATTCTCTATTTATCTCTCTTTTAACATATTCTGGGCAACTGGTCACCTGAAAGCATATCTAGTATTCTAGTACCACCGACATTTGTTTTCAATAGTACTGACTGCTTTGGTGTCTCGGATACTTCACCTATAATTATGGCATCACTTCCTTCCCCAGTCATTTTCATTTCATTAACAAGTGAGTCAGCATCTTCTTTATCAACAAAAGCTATTAGTATCCCTTCATTTGCTACATAAAGCGGATCAAAGCCGAGCAGTTCACATGCACCTCTGACTGCAGGCTTTACCTCGACAGAATTTTCATCTATTATAATGCAATATCCTGAAACGTTTGCAATTTCTTTTAAAGTAGTTGCAATACCCCCCCTTGTAGGGTCTCTCATAACATGGATTCTTTTTGTTTTTTTAATCATAAGTTCAACAAGACTGTTTAAAGGTCGAACATCACTGTATATTTGAGGTTCAAAACTTATACCGTTTCTTTCTGCTATTACTGATATCCCATGATTTCCTATCGAGCCGCTCAAAATAACCTTATCGCCAGGCCTTACATTAGATGGAGATATATCTACTCCTTCTCCGATTATTCCAAAACCGGTTGTATTAATAAATACCCCGTCACCCTTACCCTTGTCTACAACCTTGGTATCCCCTGCAATAATTTTGACTCCTATCTTATCTGATACTGATTTCATGGAATTTAGAATCCTTCTGAGGTCCTGGAGCTGGAATCCTTCCTCGATTATAAAGCCTGCCGTCATGTAAAGAGGACTTGCACCAGATACTGAAAGGTCATTAACAGTTCCGCATACTGAAAGAGAACCTATATCTCCGCCAGGGAAGAATAGAGGGGAAATAACATAAGAATCAGTTGTAATAGCAATCTTTCCGCTTAAACCAGGCCCTATTACAGCAGAATCATTCAGACTCTTTAAATCAAAGGCAGGAACAAAATAATCTCTAATTAATTGATGCATCATACTCCCGCCACTACCGTGACCTAAATGTATCAGAGCCAAAACAACCTCCTGATTTCAGGTTGCAAGCCGGTATTTATAATACGCAGCGCAACTCCCTTCCGAGCTTACCATACAAGGACCTACAGGCTTATCGGGAGTGCATACTTTTCCAAACAGTTTGCATTCGGTGGGGATTTTAATTCCTTTGAGGACTTCACCACAGGAACATGCCTCTGGATCTTTATACTCCGGCACTGTCACATCAAAAACAGTTCTTATATCCCTGTGTCTGAATTTTTCCTTAAGTCTGAGTCCGCTTCCAGATATTGTTCCAATACCTCTCCATTCTGCATCATCCGGTTCAAAGTATTCATACATAATGGAAACCGCCCTCGGATTTCCTTCCTCTCTTACAGCTCTTTTATATTGAATCTCCACCTTTGCCTTTTCAGACAGAATCTGTTTAAGGAGCATCATTATACCTGATAGTATATCGTCAGCATCAAAACCTGTAATAACCGAGGATTTATTGTAACCTGAAGCAATAAAGCCGTATGGCCTTCTGCCAATAATGGTGCTTACATGTCCGGGCAGAATAAATCCGTCAACCTTTACTTCGCCCGAATCAAGTAGTGCTTTTATAGCAGGCGGAATTGTCTTGTGAACCGGATAGATATAGAAATTGTCGATCCCTTGCTCTTCAGCCTCCATAACTGTCCCTGCTACAGACGGAGATGTCGTCTCAAAACCTGTTGCAAAAAAAATAACCTTTTTTTCTTTGTTTGTCTGCGCAATCCGAAGGGCATCAAGGGGTGAGTACACTACTCTTATATCGCTTCCTTCTGCCTTTGCATCAAAGAGAGATTTTTTGTTTCCCGGAACCTTCATCATATCTCCAAATGTTGAAAAGATAACATTGTCAAATCTTGATAATGCCATAGCTGTCTCTACGTCTTTAATCGAAGTAACACATACAGGACAGCCAGGCCCGCTTAATAGTAATACCCCTTCAGGTAACAGGTCTCTGATTCCATGCCTGAATATAGCAACCGTATGCGTGCCACATACCTCCATCAGCTTGACAGGTCTTTCGATTGAATCCATCAGCTCCCTTATCTTAAGAACTACCCTGCTCATTTATGCCTGCCTTAATCCTTTCCCTGATTATATATGCCTGGCCAAGTGATATTCCAGCATCATTACAGGGGACAATCTCATTTGTATAGACAATCATACCCTCAGATATCAAGCCGTCCATAACTCTTGTCAGTAAATAAATATTCTGAAAAACACCACCGCTCAGAACAACTTTTCTTATATTATTTGTCAATGAGAGCTTAATAACAACTCTCTTGATAGCCTCAGCAACTGTATTATGAAATTTCGAGGATATTACCTTTTTGTCACCATTTCTTTCAATATCCTCCATAATCCTTAAGATGGTTGTAGAAAAGTCTATTTCCATCGGGTCTTTAAATATTATATTAACAGGATAGTCTTCATCCATGTCATTCAATACAAATGATTCCAGAGCCATTGCAGCTTCACCTTCGAAAGTATTTTTATCACAGATGCCTAACAATGAAGAAACAGCATCAAAAAGCCTTCCAGCACCTGAAGAAAGAGGAGAAAATTCTTTATTTTCTGCAATCTTCAAAATCTTATTGATTAATTCCTTCCCGTACTTATCAATAAATTGGGAGTGATTTATATAATTCCATATTTCATCGCCTGAAATACTTTTGAGATAACTTAGTGCAATCCTCCAGGGCTCTTTTATGGCCGTTTCTCCTCCTGGCAGTGGAACATATTTTATATGGCCTGTCCTTTTAAATCCCGAAATGTCAGCTATCATAAACTCTCCACCCCATAGAGTTCCATCTCCCCCGTAACCATTGCCGTCAAAAGAAACCCCTATGACTTTTTCTTTTAAATTCTTCTCAGCCATTACTGATGCAATATGGGCATAGTGATGCTGTATGCCATAAAATTTTAATCCTTTCACCTCGCTATTTTCTCTTTGCTTCAATGCCCATTGCGTTGACAGATAGTTAGGATGAAGGTCATAAACAATCGCTATGGGCTCTGCCCTGTAAACAGCTTTAAGGTTATCCAGTGTTTCTTCAAAAAACCTTAGTGTCTCATAATTCTCCATATCACCTATATGCTGGCTCGGTATCGCATAACTTCCCTTTGTGATAGTAAAAGTGTTTTTCAAATCAGCCCCGCATCCAAGGACATCCGGCCCGTCATCATACAACAGTATAGGGTCCGGCACATATCCCCTTGACCTCCTTATAAAGACCACTTTTTCTTCCCCTTTCTCTGCATTCTTGCTTATGACTCGGAGAACAGAATCATCAACTCGCATAAATATATCCCTGTTGTGGAGAAGATATGCATCAGAAATAACGGATAACCTTAAAGTAACTTCACCGTTGTCAATAACTATCGGCTCCTCCGAAAGATTTCCACTTGTCATTACAAGAGCAGAAAAATGGGGAATTGAATGAGAAGCAAAAGGATAATAGAATAACAGGTAATGCAGAGGTGTATATGGAAGCATAAAGCCTAAATACCTGTTATTATGTGCAATTGCCTCTGGCAGGGATAAATCTTTAAGTTTTTTTAATAAGACAATTGGCCTATTAGGAGAGGAAATGAGAAATTCCTCCTCTCTGTTCATATAACAGTATTTTTTGACATTTGAAATGTCAGGCGCCATAAGCGCAAATGGCTTATTGCTTTTTCTCTTCCTGTCTCTTAATTTCTCTACGGCGTCCCTGTTTGTTGCATCACATGCTATATGAAACCCGCCGAGCCCCTTTATTGCAACAATTTTACCTTCCTTTAATAACTCTATAGCCTTTTCTACCGGGTTCTTACTACTGATGGCAGATTTTTGACCGTTAATTAAAGTTATAGATGGGCCACATTCCGGACATGCATTTGGCTGTGCATGGAACCTCCTGTCAGCCGGATTATTGTATTCTGTGCCGCATTCCCTGCACATCTGAAAAACATGCATCGTGGTATTAATTCTGTCATAAGGCACGGATTCTGTAATAGTGTATCTGGGTCCGCAGTTCGTACAGTTAATAAACGGGTAAAGATAACGCCTGTCTTCCTTGTCAAACATTTCATTCATACAGTCATTGCAAACAGAGATATCCGAAGAGACAAGCGTAAAACTGCCGATGTCTTCACTTTTAAGTATTGTAAAGCCGGAAAAGCCCCGGAATTTTTCCAGAACAATATCAATACTAAGTATTTTTGATAAAGGTGGGGCATCTGTCCTTATCTTCTCAACAAAAATGTCGAGATTGTCCCCTTCAACAGCTATTACAACTCCATCTGTGGTATTTGTTACATATCCTTTTAAGGACATCTTATTGGCAAGATTATAGATAAAAGGCCTGAAGCCAACACCCTGGACAATACCTTTAATTGAGATATTTAGGCATTCCATATTTGTTGTATATTTGAGGATATCTGCTTATATAAATTTATTATAACTTAAACACTCTAGTATTATGCATTCAAGGTTGATTTAATACATATGAAGAGAAAAGAATCTAAAGCCCAAAAATTTTAGCCCAAAAAAAAGCATTTATGAGGGGAAACATTTGCATTTTTTGGGCTAAATTAAAAAACTAGCTGCCTAATTAATAATAAAAAGTTTCTAGTAGCTATACTTTTTTACGGTTTAATAGATTATATTTCCTGGTTATTCCTCCAATTCCCACTTAATAAATGGCGGGATATCCACCATTGCATTAACTATAAGCTCCACAAGTCCGCCATAAAGTATCCCGTATTTTTCCCACAGATCATAGTGAGTAATTATATCTCTCATAGCTCCTTTGCAGTTTGAGCAAGCTGCTATAACATACTTATTGGTTTCGGGATCCAGGACGTCTTTAAAGGCTTCAAGTACCTGTTTCAGCTTCATCCGCTCACTTATCTTGTTTCGCCATTGTTTAAAATTAAGTGTATTCATTATTGCAAAGCCGCTGCCTCCACCACAGCAATAATTGAACGGTCCGTGGGGTTCCATCTCCCTCAAAGGCTTTGCACAAACAGACTTAACAATATTTCTTTGCGGCGAGACAATACCCATCAACCTGGCTATATTACATGAATCGTGCAGGGTTACTGGGAAGTTATTTCTGCCGGGATCAAGTTTGACACGCTTTTTCCTCACTATGTCCCAGAACAGAGGCAGACAACTTTCCCTCGGTAGTTCGGAAAGACTTAGATCACCCGGGAATACACGGTCTGTTATTACGCACATGACCTTGTGTGCATGTCCGCATTCCCCTACTACTATCTTTTTGACGCCTAACTCTTTTGCGATCATAACATGTTTTAATCCTATCCTCGCGAGTTCCACGTCCTCACAAAACAGGCCGTAGTTTACCCCGTCGTATCCAAGGGGTTCACTGCTCAGTGTGTAGTTCACCCCTGCAGCATCAAAGAGAATGGCAAATGCAGCGGGATTATCAGGCCATGCGATAAATTCACCTGCATTATGTATCAGCAGTATATCAGCACCCTTCTTATCAACAGGTATCTTTATCTTTTTTCCTGTTCTTTCCTCGATATCCTCTTCTATATATTTTACAAGGTCCTTGAATGCAATAGGCATCATCCCTGTCGAAGAACCTTTTATAAGATGCTGCCTTGTGCCTTTCTGAAACAGCTCAAGAGGTGCAATTCCCAATTCCTGACTAAATACCTTTCTTATTTCCCTTGCTATCAATGCATTATCGATTCCCATAGGGCAATACATTGAACATCTTCTGCATACATTGCACCGGTAGGCTGATTCTAAAAGCCTTATAACTGTCTTATAGTTGACCTCTACATCCGCACCAACAAGACCTCTGAGAAGCTTTCCACTTGTTGTAAAATACCTTTTATATATCTTCCTCAAGACCTCTGACCTGAAGGTAGGCCTGTATATCTCTTCCCTTCCACTTGCAACGTATGAATGGCATGCTTCAGAGCAGGTTTGGCACTTCACACAGTATTCCATTGTAAGTTTGAAAATTTTCAAAAATGTCCAGTTATTTTGACGATCAAATAGCTTTTCGAGGCCGCTTAAGAATCCAAATACTATCCTGTCTGCCTCCTCTTGACTCTTGGGCTTTGGAATAGTAAAAGGAGTATGTCCATCCAGGGAAAAGTCGTAATTTTCAAGAAGACTTTCTTTGGGAGGCACTACAGCAGGTTCCTCGGTTAAATAGGGAATCTCCATCAAATCCTCTACTTTAAGTGCAACAAGAGGCTCATCAGTATACCTTGCCATATCTTTAAATTCTGTTAATTTTTTATTATTGTTCATTTATTTATCCCCCTTTTTTGGTTCTGCATCAACAATCTGTGCCTCTTCAAGCCACGTCTTGCCAGGGACTATGTGAGGCCCCGACCAAGATACTTTAAAAGAGAGTTGTTCTAGTACTTTTTTATCAATGGCAGATCCTTTTTTCTTGAATGCATCATCCCAGAAAGCCTGGTGAAAATTAAAATACTTTGCAACATAATGAAGAAGTTTTGTAAAAGGCATATACATAAGAAATGCCTCAAAAAGTATGAAATTCAGCAGTACGAATGTTGGCACAGGGGATAGACTGAATGTAACAACACCATGAATATAGTTTCTTGAATTACTGAAAGAAGGATCAAGACTCATGGATAAAATACCGGTAGCAAAAATGGAAAGCAGAAGCAACAGGTTAAAGTAATCTACGGGTGTAGTGTAAAGACTAAGTTCCCTGTTCGTAGCCCTTTTTAAAATAAGTGAAATACAGCCAAAGGCCCCAAGAATAAAGGATGCAGCCCCAATAATAGTTGTAATCTGAAATAGTGCATCAACTTTTACAAAAGCACCTACTAAAAGGAGAATAACCCAGGCAAAGAGCAGGTAAATTCCCCAGTGCATTGCCATGGAAAAAGGCCACATGTTGTATTGGTTATACTTTCTAACCCTTTTAAGAAAGAATATCTCTGAAGCCATTTCAGCAATCTCTCCTAAAAGAGATGAATGTAAAGGCTTCTTATCCCAATCTACCTCCTCCATATAAGATCCCCCGATATGACGTTTATCCCCTTTTTCATGAGGTACCGGATAAATATCCCAGCGGAGGTTCAGAGGCATAGATGAGAAACGGAAATACTTGTAAATAACCCCGAGTACAAAGACTGCCACAGATAGCCATGCCAATCCTATTACTATAGTCTCCATTTTTTTTACCCCTCTTAGATAAAGATAGATTTTTTGCTGTATCAGTATAGCAAATTAAAATTATAATTTCAATTTAATTATTAATTATAATTTTAAATTCTCTATAAGTTTAAATTATAATAATATAGTCGATTTTATCTATTACCTTTTGTTTTAGACTCTATTTATCCATTATGTTATTATCAATGCATTATGTAACCTGACATGGAGGAAAAAGCTATGTTTGATATAAAATTAGATAGACAACTACCTGTAATTGCCGAAAGAATAAGGCCCTTCATCGAAGATATTCTTAAAGGCTATTCTGACAATATCCACTCGGTTCATCTGACAGGCAGTTCTGTAACAGAAGATTTCAATGTCAAGACTTCTGATATTAACAGCATCTTAGTACTTAAAGAGATGGACTTAAAGTTTATCGAGTTTATTGCACCTCTGGGTAAGAAATACAGGAAGAAAGGTGTAGCTGCACCTCTTATTATGATCCCTGAGTATATAAATCGCTCACTTGACGTCTTTCCTATTGAGTTTTTGGATTTTAAAATGATCCATGAAACAGTCTTTGGAGAGGATATACTTAAAGATTTAGAAATAAAAAAGACAGACCTGCGTCATCAATGCGAAAGGGAAATCAAGAGCAAGCTTATCGGACTAAGACAGGGTTATATATCTTCTTTGGGAGACAGGCAGATATTAACAGAACGTTTCGTCAGTTCTATTTCCGGATACATGCCTCTTTTCAGGGGAATTATCTTTCTCCTGGGGAATGAGCCACCTTTGAAAAAGTATGATGTTATTAGCTCACTCTCATCTGCTACAGGAGTAAATACAGATATATTTGGAAAGATTCTTGACATAAAGAAGGGGAAATTAAAACCAACAGTTAATGAGCTTAACACAATATTTGAAGATTATTATATTTCAACAGAGAAGATAGGGAAGATAATTGATGAACTTAAGGTATAAAACTCTAATACTTATTATATTTATTATCTTCTTTCTAACAACATTATCTTCTGCGGTAAATCCACCGATACCCCAGATGCCTTCACACTATGTGGTTGATCTGGCCGGGATCATAGATGACGGTGTTGAACAACAGCTTAACGGCTATCTTCAGGAACTCGAGCAGAAGACAACAGCTCAGGTAGTCGTTCTGACGGTCACCTCGCTTGAGGGCGAATCCATTGAAGACTTTTCAATTACAACTGCCCATGACAGGTGGAAACTCGGACAGAAAGGCAAAGATAATGGTGCATTACTTGTTGTATCCCTTGAAGACAGAAAATACAGATTCGAGATAGGATACGGACTTGAAGGTATTCTTCCTGACAGCCTTGTGGGGAGTATTGGACGGAAATATCTTGTTCCATATTTCAAAAAAGGTGATTATTCTACAGGGATAATTACATCCACACTTGTCTTACTAAATATTATAGCTTCGAACGAAGGTGTTGATATTACAGGCATGCCTAAGCTTCAGAGACAAACTTACCCGGTAAGATCAGAGAAGGGCTTGGGAATTTTCGGTACTATTATTTCGATTTTGTTTGCAATAGGGGCTATAATATTATTCATAAAAAATCCAAGGTTGTTCCTGCTATTGCTGTTGTTCTCATCTATGGGCGGCAGAAGAGGTTGGAGCGGTGGCGGTGGTTTCGGCGGAGGCGGCTTCGGAAGCTTCGGCGGAGGTGGCGGAGGCGGCTTCGGCGGAGGTGGTGCTGGAGGAGGATGGTAGCTGTTTTTATTCAATCATTTAAAATAATATTTTAATCATTATAATTATATATATAAAAGGAGGATTTATATGGGGAAAGGTTTAAAGATAACTCTGATAGTCTTGGTGATACTGCTGCTACTTGGGTTAGGGATTTTCGGATGGATAAGAAAAGGATACGATAATATGGTCGCAATGGACGAGAATGTAAAAGGAAAATGGGCACAGGTAGAAAACCAGCTAAAGCGAAGATATGATCTGATCCCTAATCTTGTTGAGACAGTCAAGGGATATGCAAGGCATGAAAAAGAGCTCTTCGAGAATATTGCCAATGCAAGGACCAAATACTTTCAGGCATCACAGGCAAAAAATGTAAAGGGGCAGATACAGGCATCAAATCAGCTGGAAGGTGTACTGTCCAGACTTCTGCTTCTCAGGGAGGCCTATCCTCAACTCAAGGCAAATGAAAATTTTCTCAAACTCCAGGACAGTCTTGAAGGTACAGAAAACAGGATCTCTGTAGAAAGAAAGAGATATAATGAAGCAGTACAGCTTTTAAATACATATAGAAGAACATTTTTCGGCAGGTTTTTTGCTGCGATTGCAGGTGTTTCTGCTGCAGAATACTATGAAATCCCAGAAGGTGAAGCAGAGACCCCAAGGGTAAAGTTTTAGGGTCTATCCGCCTTCGCAGAAAACCACTGGACTGAGCCTGTGGATGAATGTGAGTCATTATCTTCTGCTTCGGCGGATTTTACTCCGCTGAAAGAAACAAAAGAAAATGCATGCGTAAGCTTGGGGAGCTTTATCTTTTAGAACTAACCTGACTATTAAGCCATTCGACCCAATCAGCAATACCCTCCCCTGTCCTGCATGAAACTTCAAATATCTTTAAACGGGGGTTAAGTGACAGGGCGTCTTTTTTTATTTTATTGATATCAACATCCGTATAAGCTGTAAGATCGATCTTGTTCAGAACTAAAGCTGAAGATTCCTGAAACATCAATGGATATTTCAGGGGTTTATCATGACCTTCCGTGATACTCAGAAGCATAACTTTCATGTCTTCACCAACTTTAAACTCTGCTGGACATACGAGATTGCCCACGTTCTCTATAAAAACAACATCCAGTTCATCAAGGGGCAGTTCAGTCAGTACCTCACTGATCATATTGGCATCAAGGTGACAGGCCCCCTGTGTATTTATCTGTACCACAGGAATTTTAAATTTCTCTATTCTCTCGGAATCTTCAGTGCCTGCGATGTCACCTTCAATGGCACCTATTCTAAGATTCAAGCCCTTTGAAGAGAGTGTCTTTTCGAGAAGAGATGTCTTGCCTGCACCCGGAGCACTCATAAGATTAATAACAAAGACATTTGCATTATCAAACAACTTGCGGTTAGCTAAAGCAATCCTGTCGTTTGCTTCAAGTATTCTGGTAACAACCTTGGCCTTCATCCCATTAGACATCCTTTCAGACAATTTCTAATACAGCGTGGGATAATGTATGTATCGCAGGATAAATCATGATACATCCATATCAATTATATCCATTTCACGACCTGTAGTTATATTAAACGAGTTACCGCCACAGACAGGACAGTTCAAGACAAATTCCTCATCAACGGTAAATTCAGTGTTGCAGTCATTACATTGCCCTGAAACAGGGTTCCTTTCTATATTCAGAGAAGCATTCTCAGCAATTGTATCTTTTTTTATAGCGTCAAATGCGAAAATCAGGGCATCGGGCATGATTCCCGATGCCTTACCTATCCTCAGATTTATTGAATTTATTCTGTTGTAGCCTTCTTTTCTGCACTGTTCAGAGACTATTTCAAGAACATTAAGAGCGATTGAAACCTCATGCATTCTTTAAATTTAAGAAACTTCCTTTCTCTTTAAGTAAAACAACCGATAAAGGATGAATTTTTTACGGAATAAATCAATTATATCACAGCTACATATATTAACCTAATATCAAATTATCTATGTATTTGCCAGATTTAAAATAAATATCTTAAAAGCTGGTGATTTTTTATGTTATTCTTTATTGGTTATGAATGACGATTTCTTTATCAAACGAACCATAACACTTGCTGCACGGGCCAGGGGTAAGACAAGCCCTAACCCTATGGTTGGTGCACTGATTGTAAAAAACGGTAAGATCGTATCAGAGGGTTACCATAAAAAGCCCGGCACTCCACATGCAGAAGTAATCGCTATAGACAAAGCTAAAGAAAATACAAGAGGATCCATACTCTATGTAAACCTTGAGCCTTGTTGCCACACAGATAAAGTTACACCTCCATGTACACCGAAAATCATTTCTTCTGGCATAAAAAAAGTAGTCATTTCAATGAAAGACCCCAATCCAAAGGTTTCAGGTAAAGGGGTCCTCGAACTTAAAAAAGCAGGTATTGAAGTAATTACCGGGGTACTGGAAGAGAAGGCAAGACAGCTTAATGAGTCATACATAAAATATATAATGACCGGCTTGCCTTTCGTAATCCTCAAAGTAGCCATGACATTGGATGGAAAGATAGCTACGCCGGAAGGGGAATCAAAATGGATTACAGGAGAAAAAGCAAGAAGAATGGTCCACAGGCTCAGAAGCAGCGTTGATGCCGTTATGACTGCGATTGGTACTGTAAGGGCTGACAATCCTATTCTTACAGCACGGATAAAAGGTGGCAGGAATCCTAAGAGGATTGTTATTGACCCTGCACTCAGGATACCTCTTAATTCAAATGTACTAAAGGTTCCACCAGAGACAATTATAGTGACAGCTACCATAAATAAAAAGGCTAAATATCTTTTAAATATAGGCATAAAATTAATTTTTATTAAAGAAAAACTTAAACTTCGTTGGTTGTTAAAAAAACTCGGTGAAATGGAGATTAGTTCAGTTCTTATTGAAGGCGGTTCAAAACTGAATGCATATTCACTGGCAGATGGAATTGTTGACAAGGTGATGTTCTATATTGCCCCCAAAATTATCGGCGGTAAAAGATCATTTCCGGCAGTTGGCGGAGAGTCTTTCAGACATCTTAAAGAGGCATATCGCTTAATTAATTTAAGGACTAGGAAAATAGGTGAAGATTTTCTTATAGAAGGGTATATAAAAAAATAAACGGTGCTTACTCCTTACTCCTTACTTTTTATTTTATTATACTCTCGGCTTGGCTAGTATCTCCAGAACCCGTAGCTCAAGAAATCTCTTTGAAGCAGCGGACTTTAATACCATGACAGTATCAGCACCATAGGCAGTACCCGCAACAGCTACAACCTCTTCTCCTTCAGGTATAAGTCCGGCATCAGCAGCCATCATAACGATCTCGCAACAGACTTTTGCTCCTTCCCCGAATCTCCTTAACGATTGTGCAATAATCATTGCTGGATATATACCACTGAACTTGGTTGTCAAAGATGTTTCAATCGAATGCGTAAGAATAGTCCCTGTATAAATCCTGGCTCCATTTGCTAAAATTTTTTCCTTTATATCATCGGGCATCTCGAATGTATTTGGTCCTTTAAAGCCGGCAGAATGAGTAACTACAACCAGATTAAGACTTTCACCCTTAAAAGACTCTGAAAATAATAGCCCGGTCTGACCAGTAGTTGACGCAACAACAAGATGATTATATCTGCCTTCTTTTATGGTATCTTTAATGATCTGAAGACATACTGAGGTATTATCTTTGCCTGTTTTTTCAAAATAGACTATCCTATTTTCCATCAATCTATTATATTATTAATAGTTTCCAACATCAAATTTATTTGTTAGAATACTACTACATGGAGAAGAAGTCTAAAATAAACATAGTATCTAAACTTTCACCCGAGTTCAGCAGCAATATTACAGTTGATAACGTTAACTATCATGTTCAAACCGAAGACATGGGAGCAAAGACCTGTAAAATAATCTCCAAGATATTCCTGAAAGGTGAAGTCGTTTCTTCAAAAAAATCTGATTATTCACATTTCACAAAACTTGATAATTTCACCAAAAAACTCAGCGAACTTATGGAAAAGCAGCATAAGGCTATAATCAACAGCTTCATAGCGGAACAATCCAGAAAACAGAAACTAAAATCAGATTACTTTAAAGAATTTCATCATCTTTTACGACGGGGAAACCCAAAGTCAGCTCTTAATACCCTGAAAGCTGCAATCGAAAAATTTCCTGCCGATCCTTTTATTCTTTCATATTATGGTTGTCTTGTCGCCATTGTTGAAGACAATCCTAAAGAAGGTATAAAAATATGCAAGAATGCCCTCCAGAGACTAAACTGTTCAGTCCCCTTTGGAAATGAGTTTTTCTATCCTGTCTTTTATCTTAATTTGGGAAGAGCATACCTTAGTGACAATAACAAGGCTGAAGCGATAAAATCCTTTCACGAAGGATTGAAAAACGATCCTGAAAACCACGATATACTTTGGGAGCTCAAGAAATTAGGGACGAGGAAAAAAACTGCCATACCATTCCTGACACGAAGCAATCCAATTAATAAGTATATTGGGATGCTCCTGAGCAAGTCCTCCAGGGAGGAATAAGTAGGGCTATTCAACTATAATTTTGCAAATTTCTCTGTACCTTTCTATTGCCTTTTCAACAATGTAATCAGGTAGTTCAGGGCCCGGATATGTCCTGCCCCAGTCAAGAGTGAGCAGGTAATCCCGTATTATCTGCTTGTCATAACTGTCCTGTGACTTTCCGGGTTCGTATGTCTTAACAGACCAGAAACGAGAGGAATCAGGAGTCAGTATTTCATCAATAAGTATGAGTTCATTATTATAAATGCCGAATTCGAACTTTGTGTCAGCTATAATGATCCCCTTCTTTTCCACCATTTTATTTGCCTTTGCATAAATCTTCAGGCTGACATCCCTGAGCCTCTCTGCCATCTCATGCCCTACTGTCTTTGCAGCTTCTTCAAATGAGATGTTGATATCATGACCTTTCTCTGCCTTTGTACTCGGCGTAAATATTGGGGACTCAAGCCTGGAGGATTCTTTTAGACCCTCTGGTAATTTTATCCCGCATACTGTACCGGTTTGCTTATATTCATTCCAGCCGCTTCCTGAAAGATAACCCCTGACAATACATTCTATAGGAAGCTGTTCTGCTTTTCTGACAAGCATGCTCCTGCCATCAAGCTGTTCCCTGTATTTATGGCATTCGTCTGGGAAGTCGCTAACTTCAACGGCTATAATATGATTTTTAATAATATCTTCCATCTGCCGGAACCAGAATATTGAGATCTGTGTAAGGAGACTTCCTTTACCAGGGATACCACTAGGAAGTACAACGTCAAATGCTGATATCCTGTCAGAAGCTACAAGAAGAAGGCTGTCTCCGAGATCATAGATATCCCTCACTTTTCCGCGTCTTAAGAATTTAATATCAGGCATCTCAGTCTGTAATATCATCCGTTCCAATTATTTCTCTCCTGTCTTTTCCAGCATATGAACAGAGATTTGAGTATATATAAATATGCATGTTACATCAAGGATATTTCTTTCTTTTTATAAATTTTTCTGCCTCAACAGCTAAAAATACCACAGAAGATAAAACGAGCGTTAAGAATAATTCACCTGGGGACAAAGGTTCCGTCTTGAATATAGGATTTAAAAATGGCACGTATATGGTCGCCATCTGAAGGGCAAATGTAAGTATAACTGCACCTAAAAGAGGCTTGTTAGAGAATAGACCCTGACTGAAAAAAGACTCCCTCTCTGACCTAAGGGCCAGCACATTTCCCATCTGGCTAAGGCATAGCACTGTAAAAACCATTGTCTGCCAGTGGGAAATACCTGTCTTAATAGCCCATGCCTGGGTCAATAGTGTCACACCTCCCATAAGAAGACCTACCCAGATTATTGCTATACCAAGGCCATGAGCGAATATACTTTCCTGGGGATGTCTGGGCGGCCTGTTCATAATATCTTTATCTGCAGGTTCTGCTGCCAGTGCGAGTCCCGGCAGTCCATCAGTAACTAGATTAATCCATAGTATATGGATTGGTAAAAGCGGAATAGGAAGCCCAAAAAATGGTGCAAGGAATATGGTCCATATCTCACCAGCATTACTTGTCATCGTATACTTTATAAATTTACGGATATTATCAAATATTTTCCTTCCTTCTTTCACAGCCCTGACAATCGTTGCAAAATTATCATCAAGGAGTATCATGTGAGATGCCTCTTTTGAAACATCCGTACCTGTAACTCCCATTGCAACACCTATATCCGCACGCTTAAGTGCCGGAGCATCATTTACACCGTCACCTGTCATTGCAGCAAAATGTCCCCTGTCCTGAAGCGCCTTTACAATCTTTAATTTCTGTTCGGGAGCAACCCTTGCATACACCCTTATATGTTCAACTCTTTCCTCAAACTCCTCAAATGACAATTTATCGAGTTCTATTCCATTAATTGTAGCCTCAGAGCCATCCTCCAGGATGCCGAGTCTTCTGGCTATCACCTTTGCTGTAATGGGATGGTCTCCGGTAATCATCACTGGTTTTATACCGGCAGTTTTACACATAGAAACAGCTTCCTTTACTTCCTCTCTTGGCGGGTCCATCATGCCCACAAGACCCAAAAGAGTCAGTCCAGTTTCAACACCCTCAGAGGTCATTTTATCCGGCATTCTATCCCATCTCCTGAATGTAATACCTAACACCCTCAGTCCGTCCGCTGCCATCCTGGAATTTACCCTGTTTATCTCTTCAACATCCAACTGTTTTAATCCCTCCGAGGTCAACATGTTATCTGACCTGTCAATAAGAACATCTATTGCACCTTTAGTAAATGATGTATATTCAAATATACCCTCTGCCCCTTGCACTTTGCCCCCTTCCCTTTTATGAACGGTGGTCATACACTTTCTTTCAGAATCAAAGGGTATTTCTGCAATACGCGGGAATTTCTCTTCAAGTTCCTTTTTATTAAAATCATTATCCCTTGCGATGTTAAATAATGCAATTTCAGTGGGGTCTCCAATGACATTGCCTTTAGCATCAATTTGCGCATCATTGCTTAATGATAATGCAGTCATTAATGTGGCATAAGGCGTGAGGTGCAAGGCTTGAAGAGTATGACTTGAGGGAGATGTTACTTTTTCATTTCCCCTAACTCCTAACTCATCACTCCTTATCAATGCTCCGTCCACATATATCTCTTCCACTGTCATTTTATTCAAGGTCAGGGTTCCTGTCTTGTCAGAGCATATGTATGTCACAGATCCAAGTGTTTCCACTGCAGGGAGTTTCCTTATCAAAGAGTTCTGTCTGACCATCTTTTTTGCACCGAGTGCAAGAGAAATCGTTATTACAGCAGGAAGCGCCTCAGGTATTGCTGCAACAGCAAGGGATATAGACGTAAGTAGCATCAACAAGATTGGTTCTCCTCTGAGCATCCCGAAAGCAAACACGACTGCACATATCACGAGAATTGCAATTGCTAGTTTCTTTCCGAAAGCCATAAGCCTCTTCTGGAGGGGGGTCTTTACCTCCTCTTCCTCCTGAAGCATGGTAGCAATTCTGCCTAGTTCTGTATCCATGCCCGTGTTTACAACAATTCCACTGCCCCTTCCATAAGATACAGTAGTGCCATTGTATACCATGTTTTTCCTGTCACCAAGAGGTAATGAATCCTCATGTATCGCGTTTATGTGTTTTTCTATAGGAACCGATTCCCCGGTAAGCGGAGCCTCGTCTATTTTTAGCTGTGCAGCATCAATAAGCCTCATGTCGGCTGGCACGATATTTCCTGCTTCAAGAATCACAATATCACCTGGGACAAGCCAAGATGCTTGTATAGCTGTCCGAACCCCGTTTCTTAAAACAATAGCAACCGGCGCCGCCATCTTTTTAAGAGATGCCATTGCCTTTTCAGCCCTGTATTCCTGGACAAATCCGATAACTGCATTAAGCACTACTATAACGATGATTGCTATGGTATCTGAAATTTCACCGATAACTCCCGACACAATTGCAGCAGCTATGAGGACAATAATCATGAAGTCCCTGAACTGATCAAGGAACATCATAAAAAGAGTCTTTTTTTTCTTTTCCTTTATTTCATTGGGGCCGTATTGCTCAAGACGCTTTTTTGCTTCTTCTGACGTAAACCCCTGAGGAGATGATCCCAGAATTTTAATAATGTCATCTATCTCTTTTTGGTGCCAGTTCATTTATTCAAAATATTATCCTGATGGCGCAATAATAACTCCGATCAGGATTTATTATTAATTAAAATACATTATATATTATGCAAGAATAAATATTTTTTCGAGGATAAAAGTTGACTTTTCCAGACAAAAGAATTCCGGTTATCTGTAAGAAATCTGAAGGCGGCCTTTTAAAGGCATTGATAAAAATATTTTCTAAATCTAATCCTGTCTGTTATTACCCCCTCATAGCCTCAAGTCGAGCAATTCTTTCTTCAACGGGCGGATGGGTACTGAAGAGTTTAGCCATTGATTTACCCCTTAAGGGACTTACAATCAGCATATGCGATGTTGCAGGATTTGCATGCATGGGAATCAGCTGAGCACCTTTATGAAGTTTACGTAATGCATTGGCCAGTGCCGTGGGATTCCCATGAAGTTTAGCACCACCCTCATCAGCAGCATATTCCCTGGACCTTGAAATAGCCATCTGTATAAGCATTGCAGCTATGGGTCCAACAATCAACATTACAAGCGCAACAATCGGATTACCTCCTTCGTCATCGCTGCTGCCCCCGAAAAATAAAGCAATATATGCAAGATAGTTTATGGCACCAGCTATTGTTGCAGCTACAGTTCCTATCAGTATATCCCTGTGCCTGACATGCGCAAGTTCATGTGACATCACTCCTGCGAGTTCCTCTTCAGTCAGTATCTGCATTATCCCTTCAGTTGCAGCCACAGCAGCATGTCTTGGGCTTCTCCCCGTTGCAAATGCATTTGGAGACTTGCTCGGTATCATATATACCTTCGGCATGGGCATGCCTGCCTTCTGGCTTAACCTTCTGACTATGCGGTATAAAACTGGTGATTCTGCTTCATCAACCTCTTTTGCACGGTACATCTTCAGGACGATCTTGTCACTGAAAAAATATGTGATAAAATTCATAAGGAATGCCATCACCAGGGCAAGGGTCATACCCTGCTTACCTCCCAAAGCAGCACCACCCCATACCAGCATAAGTGTTAGAATTATCATCAACATCGCTGTTTTTAATCCGTTCATTATCATCCTCCTTGAAAGACTGTTACGATTAAAAAACCCTTATCCCGACAGTTAACCCCGTTAAGATTGAAAGCTTTTTTTACGGGGTAAAAAATTTATCAAGTCTGTAAATCGAGATAAAGGTATTGTTTATTAAACTTTTTACTGTTTAATTGACCAAGACGCTCTTATTCTACAATATTAACGGCTTAATCATACCTTAGAGGATCTGCTCCCCTTAAGATTATTTTAATTTATGTATTTTTACAAAATCAAGATAGTATAATTTCAACAGGGCTAATCTCACGATAGCTGAATAATCCCGTAATCTTCATAAATTATCAATAAAAGACAATATACTTGCATAATTTCGATATTTAAAATTGACAACACAATGTATATTAATATTAAATAATATTCGATGATTAATTATTATATAATTTACCTCGTTCCATTAGCTTATATAGTACCTGCTGTTATAGCTTTCTACGTTGGATTTTTACTTAGAAAAAAATCTTCACGTACACACAGACTTGCAAGAATGTTTTTTTATCTTTGTCTTGCCCAGGGAATCCATAATACATATTATTTCATTGCAACCCTCTTCAGAAACTATGATACGAATATTTTCGAAACAATGATGCTCCCTGTACCATGGCTTCTCATACAGGGAATTATTGCGATAGTATTTCTCTTTATTGGTTTTGTCTTTATCAGGGAGCGCGATATTGAAATCGGCGATATCAGGATTATCAAAGAAAATGCTGACAAATTTAAGGAGCTTGCGCTTATTGACCCGCTTACAAATTTGAACAACAGAAGGTCATTGGACGATAAATTAGAAAAAGAAAAAATACGGGCAGATAGAATGCTAAGACCTTTTACACTTATGATGATTGATCTGGATGGATTTAAAAAATACAACGATAACCATGGACATCACAGCGGGGATCAACTCCTTGTCAGCATTGCCAATGTAATAAAAACAAATTTAAGAGATCATATTGATATATCTTTCAGATACGGTGGAGACGAATTTTTTGTTATAATGCCTGAGACAGTTCTTAGTGAAGCCCGGCAAATTGCACATCGCCTCAATGAATCAATCAAATCACAAACAAATGAAATAATAACATCGAGTATCGGCTTGCTTGAGGTGTCTCCAGATTGTCTAATGAAGCCATATGAAATGATCAGACTCACAGATATAATCATGTATAGTGCTAAAAAGGAAGGCGGAAACCAGATATCTTATTTAATAGCCTGATATTTCCTTTAGTCTTCTTTATAAAGAAAATCTTCAGGAGGTTATAATGTCAAAGGCAAAAGTAAAATTTACCGACGGGATGCAGTTTGTTGGCGAGGCAGATTCAGGGCACGCAATAATTATGGATGGTCCTCCGGAAGTGGGAGGGAAAAATACCGGGTTGAGACCTACAGAACTCCTTCTCATCGGGACTGGTGGTTGTTCAGGCATGGATGTAATCTCCATACTTAGAAAGAAAAAACAGGAAGTTAACTCTCTGGAGATAAATGTAAGCGGTATTAAAACAGAAGAACATCCTAAAAAATTTAAAGAGATAGACATTGAATTTATAGTGAAAGGTAGAAACATCTCCGAAGAGGCAGTCAAAAAAGCCGTACAGCTCTCGATGGACAGATACTGTTCTGTTAAATTCACCCTTGAAGGAACAGCAAAATTCACTTATACTTATAAAATTATTCAGGAATGATTCTGGATGAATTCAGAGATTGAATCAACTGACAAGCAGACTGAAATACCAGATCCTTCTCCGGTTTCGTCAACCAACAGGATTATCAGCGGATTCTGGAGACGCATACTTGCGTTCATTCTTGATGGCTTTATTCTTGGCCTGGTGGGTTTCGTCCTAGGCCTGATTCTTTCCGATTTTTTTGCCCTATTGGGCGTATGGGGGATACTGTTCGGATTTTCTGTCGCTATGTTATATTTTGGAATACTCAATAGCTCAATAGGCGGTGGACAGACTATCGGCAAACGACTACTGAGAATTGAGGTGGTAGAGAGAAAGGGCAACCATATTTCTCTTGTACGCTCGTTCTTCAGATATACAGTACTGGGATCCCCTTTTTTCCTTGTTCAAGCCCTGTTCCCCGCATCTGTTATGATGTCACCTGCTGGATATCTTATTAAATTTGTAATATTCGGTTTTGGCGGGGCTATAGTATATCTTTACATCTTCAATCGTCGTACACGTCAAAGCCTTCACGACCTCCTCGCCGGAACATTCGTTGTCAGAACCACTGATGGAGGAATTGTGTATACTCCTGTCTGGAAACCTCACTTGATTATTGTCTTTGTTTGGTTCCTGATTGTAATCTTTCTTTCAGTATCCATGCCCAGTCACTATTATGGAGGAGTACATCCTAAACTTCTTATGCTTCAGGAAAAAATTCAGTCATCAGACAAAGTCTACACTGCTACAATTTTTTCTGGAGAGAAAAGGCGAATCACATACTTAAACTCAAATGTTATATTGAAAGAGCGCCCGCAAGATTACAAGGCAGCTGCATCAGAAATTGCCTCGATGATAATGGAATATTATCCAGACGTTATGGATAAGGCTTTACTTTCCATTACCGTAACATACGGATTTGATATTGGCATTGCCAATAAATGGAAAAGCTTTAATTTCAGGTACAGCCCTGAGGAGTGGCAGGAAATTTTGGCAGCAACACCGATTGAAGAATGATTGTTCAATCTACTTTCTTAATTAACAAAACCTTGTAAATTCTTTTATATCAATTCAAATAGAATGTCCATATAAAGTAATCTGTTGATATTTTATTGATCTGTAGCTTAAAGTAATGTTTGATTCACTTTGCAAAAATAATTTTTTTTATTAAAATTAAAATGAAACTCTGTTCAGAATTTAAAAAGACGGTTTGATTAATTCTTGAAATCCAGTACGTTTACCATGTCATTTATCAAAAACATAGCCACACTTGGCTTTATTGGCTACGTTCCATATGCGCCCGGCACATTTGCATCCCTTTTAGGGCTTATCCTGTTCCTGACTTTAAAGCCCCCATTGCCGGTACAGATTTTAATTTTAGTTATCGTCATACCGACAGGTATATATATAACTACAAAAGCAGAGAAAATACTTAAGGAAAAGGACAGCAGGAAGATTGTTATAGATGAACTGGCAGGTGTATTTGTTGCATTCTTCTATCTTCCACAAACCATAGGTCTTATGTTTTCAGCCTTTCTTTTATTCAGATTTTTTGATATATTAAAACCAGTTCCAATAAATAAGCTAGAAAAAACTTTAAGTAACGGTTTGGGGATCATGGCTGATGACATATTAGCGGGCATTTATGCAAATATAATTTTACGGATATGGATACTGATTTTCTGACAGTTATTAAAAAAATATCATCTATACTTAACAAAAAGAAACTCCGTTTGAGTATTGCCGAGTCATGCACCGGCGGCCATATTTCAAATGCAATAACAAACCTGCCAGGTTCTTCAAAATTTTTTGACATGTCTGTAATCTGTTACTCGATAAACTCCAAAAAGTCAATTCTTGGTATAAGCGATTCAGTATTGAAAAAACACGGCATGATAAGTGAAAAAATGGCCGTTGCAATGGCAATATCGGTCAGGAAAATGAGCAGGACAGACATATCACTCTCAATTACGGGAATTGCAGGCCCTGAAAAAATCGAAGAAAAGGAAGTAGGTCTTGTTTATATAGCGGTTTCAACAGAAGACCTGATAGAATCAACAGGTCTACAATTTAAAGGTAATAGGGAAAACATCAAGAAGGAGGCTTCTTTAGAGGCTTTGCGATTTCTGCATCGCATTTTGAGATTATGGATTTAAGGTGCTTCATTGCTATAGAAATTCCCCCTTCTGTGAAAGAATCTGTCGCGAAAATTATAAACACTCTCAGGAAATTTGATACCGATATAAAATGGGTATCCTCCGAGAATATACATATAACTTTAAAATTTCTGGGACAGACTGATGAATCGCTTATTAATCCTATAAAGGACTCTTTGATTAAAAAATTATTACCTTATAATTCATTTTATATTAGAATATATGGGACTGGATGTTTTCCCGGTGCAAAACATCCAAGAGTTATCTGGGTTGGCATTGAAGAGGCAGAGTTTCTTAAAAAACTTCAGAAGGACATTGAAGATGAGATGGTAAAATTCGGGTTTCCGTCAGAAAAAAGAAGCTACTCGCCCCATCTGACTATAGGCAGAGTGCGTTCTCAAAATAGGATACAAGAGTTTACAAGAATACTTAATGAATTCAGAACACACAGTTTTGGGAATTTTGAAGTTAAAAATATAACATTAATGGAAAGCAAACTTAAACCAGAGGGTGCACAGTATTACCGCCTTGCTGAGATACCTTTTGGTGGGAGGAATAATGTCAAGTAAAGATAAAATTAAGGCTCTTGAGATGGCTATATCTCAGATCGAAAAAAATTTTGGTAAGGGCTCGATAATGCGCCTTGGCGAGGAAGGTATTGTTGAAGGCGTTCAGTTTATTCCCACTGGATCACTAACCCTTGATATGGCAACCGGAATCGGTGGTCTTCCCAGAGGCAGGGTTGTTGAAATATACGGACCTGAGGCTTCAGGTAAGACAACCCTTGCACTTAATGCAGTTGCACAGGCACAGTCTGCAGGGGGCACCGCTGCGTTTATAGATGCTGAGCATGCACTAGATGTGAATTATGCCAGGACGATCGGTGTCAATATTGAAGACCTTCTTATATCACAGCCCGATACAGGTGAGCAGTCACTTGAAGTGGCTGAATACCTCGTAAGAAGTGGTGCACTTGATATAATCGTTATTGATTCTGTTGCTGCACTTGTGCCAAAGGCAGAACTGGAGGGCGATATGGGAGACTCCCTGCCAGGTCTTCAGGCAAGACTGATGAGCCAGGCATTGAGGAAGTTAACTTCCTCTATTTCAAAATCAAATACAACGGTAATTTTCATAAACCAGATAAGAATGAAGATAGGTATAATGTTCGGAAGCCCTGAAACAACAACCGGGGGCAATGCCCTTAAATTTTACTCATCTATGAGACTGGATATCAGGAAAATTGAGAATATCAAGGAGAACCATGAGATAATAGGCAGCAGAGTAAGAGTTAAGGTAGTAAAAAACAAACTGGCCCCACCCTTCAAACAGGCAGAATTCGATATATATTTTAACCGTGGGATTTCAAAGGAAGGCGAGATTATTGATCTGGGAGTAGAAAAAGGAATTATTGACAAGTCAGGTGCATGGTACAGCTATGGCGGAAACAGGATTGGACAGGGGAGGGAAAATTCTAAAGAATTCTTAAGGAACAATGTATCTCTGGTAAATGAAATCAAAGAGAAAATTATAGATTCATATAATATCAAAAGGTAAAATTGCAAACTTTACAAAAACTATAACTAATTAAACGGAGTTTACCATGGATATCAATGACCTTTTAAAAACCGCACATTCGATGGAGGCATCAGACCTTCATCTTAAAGTGGGCTCATATCCAATCCTCAGGATACACGGAAAACTTAATCCCTTGACATCTGAGAATCGACTTACCCAGGAAGAGACATTAAAAATTGCATTTTCAGTAATGAGCCCCGGACAGCGGGAAGTATTCAAGAAAAGAAATGACATGGATCTTGCATACAGCGTTCCAGGTTTAGGACGCTTCAGGTGCAGCATATTTATTCAAAGAGGCACGATTGGACTTGTTTTCAGGGTAATTCCGATGAGAATACCAACTGTTGAAGAGCTGCTTCTTCCTGAAATCATAAAAAAGATTGCGCTGGAACCAAGGGGTCTCATTCTTGTTACGGGCACAACAGGAAGCGGTAAGTCCACTACACTCGCTGCCATGATCGACGGTATTAACTCTAACCGAACTGACCATATCATAACAATCGAGGACCCTATAGAATATCTTCACAGAGACAAAAGCTCGATAGTAAACCAGAGGGAAATCGGCAGTGATGCAGAATCATTCGGCAAGGCATTGAGGGCTGCATTAAGGCAAGACCCTGATGTTATACTCGTAGGAGAAATGAGAGATTTTGAGACAATACAGACAGCACTAACAGCTGCAGAGACAGGACATCTTGTCCTGAGTACACTCCACACAACCGATGCAACAGAGACTGTTAACAGAATAATAGCTGTTTTTCCACCCTATCAGCACAAACAAATAAGGATCCAGCTTTCCTCTGTACTCAGAGGCATTATATCGATGAGACTTATTCCAAAATCAGACGGCAAAGGAAGAGTCCCTGCCGTTGAAATCCTTATTGCGACTGCAACAATAAAAGACTGTATACTCGACCCAGACAAAACTAAAACAATCCCTGACGTAATTGCACAGGGAGCAATACACTACGGTATGCAGACTTTTGATCAATCTCTTTTCAACATGTACAAATCAGGATATATTTCTTACGAAGAAGCACTAAGACGGGCTACAAATCCCGATGACTTTGCACTCAAGGTAAAGGGTATTCAGTCAACAAGCGAAATCTCTCTTGAAGGCCAACCCGAAAAGGACGAAATGAAGATTGACAGATTCAGTCGCTAAAGCAAAAAGGTATTCTTTTAAACTTCTTAATTATAGAGGAAGGAGCGAGCGCGAATTAAGAGAAAGGCTTAATAAAAAGGGTTTTCCTGAAGAGGTAGTTTCCTTCACTCTAAAGTATTTGAAAAAAGCCGGATATCTTGATGACAGAGAGCTTGCTGTAAATCTGAAGAGACAGGCACTGGCAAACAAGATGCTCGGATATAATGGCGCAAAAAGATTCATGTTGAAAAGAGGTCTGTCTGTCGAAGTTATCGAATCGACTTTGGATTATGACGAAAATATCGAGCTGCAAAACGCAAGAAAACTTCTGGGGAAAAAATTTAAATCCTCAGTAAACAACCCTGTCAGCGAAAAAAGGAGACTCTGGAATTTTCTCACACGAAGAGGCTACTCTGTTAGCAGCATAGAAAAGGTATTAAAAGACTATAATTTTAAGGAGGAGGAAGTGGAATAATGAAAAAACTGCTCTTATTATCAGCTTTATTTCTGTTTATCTTCTATTCAGGATGTACCAAGTCAGTTAGATATTCTCAGGAGGAAATAGCAGACTTTCCCCCGTCTATCCAGGAAAATATAAGGCATGGTGAGATCGTAGTAGGAATGACAAAGCTTCAGGTCAGGTATGCATGGGGTGGTCCTGAATCTGTCCATGTCCTGCCGTCAACCGAGGACGGGAAAGAAAGAGTAAGATGGGAATATAAAAAGCTTCGTTTCTTTAAAACACATCTTTTCTTTACCGATGACAAGCTGACAGAAATAATCAGCACAGAACCCGGGATTAGCAAATAAAATAATGACAAGCAGTGAGATTAGAACCGCTTTCCTGGAATTTTTCAGGTCAAAAGGACATGAAATTGTTCAGAGCTCATCTCTCATACCCAGGGATGACCCTACTCTGTTATTTACAAATGCAGGTATGGTTCAGTTTAAATCAGTGTTTTTGGGAGAAGAAAGGTTACCATACAAACGAGCAGTAACAAGTCAGAAATGCATTCGTGCAGGGGGGAAGCACAGCGACCTGGAAAATGTTGGTTATACCGCCAGGCATCATACTTTTTTCGAGATGCTGGGCAACTTTTCCTTTGGGGATTACTTCAAAAAAGATGCTATTCTTTTTGCATGGGAGCTTCTTACTGAACATTTCAAGCTGCCAAAGGAGAATTTATGGGTCTCTATATACGAAGATGATGACGAAGCTGCTGAGCTTTGGGAAAAACTTACAGGTATTCCCGGCAAGAGAATAGTGAGACTCGGAGCTAAAGATAATTTCTGGCAGATGGGTGACATAGGGCCCTGCGGGCCGTGCTCAGAAATAATTATTGACCAGGGGAGTGAAATTGGATGCGGCAGGCCTGATTGCTCTGTAGGATGCGATTGCGACCGTTATCTCGAGTTATGGAATCTCGTTTTTATGCAATACGATAGAGATATTTCGGGCAATTTGACTCCGCTTCCTAAACCAAGTATTGATACAGGCATGGGTCTTGAGAGGTTATCTGCAGCCCTTCATGGCAAGGTTAATAATTTTGATACTGACATATTTAGCCCTATCATATCATCCATATGCAAGTATTCGAAAAAAGAATACGGCGTTAACAAGGAAACTGATACTGCAATAAGGGTAATTTCAGACCATATGAGGTCTATTACATTTCTGCTTTCAGAAGGACTCATTCCTTCTAATGAAGGCAGGGGATACGTTTTAAGAAGAATTATAAGGAGAGCATCCCGTTATTCAAAAAACCTTGATATTGACGGGCCTGTTCTTTACAAATTATGCGATTCCGTGGCTGATTCAATGTCTGATATTTATCCTGAACTAACTGAAGAGAGCCCGAAAATTAAGAAAATCCTCAGGTTCGAAGAAGAGAGATTCAGCAAGACCCTGGAACAGGGGCTTTTCCTGCTTAACAATATAATTAAAGACCTTAAGGGATCGGGTGAAAGTGTAATTCCAGGAAACGAACTTTTCAGACTTTATGATACATACGGGTTTCCCCTCGACATAGCAAGGGATATAGCTGCAGAAAATAATCTCAGTATTGATGAAACCGGTTTCAACAGAGAAATGGAGAATCAGAAGTCAATGGCACGGGCAGCATGGACAGTAGAGGAGACAGTTGCTCCCGTTTACAGAGAACTATTTCAACAATTTAACAGGACAGAATTCACTGGATATGAAACCACTGAATCAGAATCCACGGTACGTGCAATTATTGTAAACAGAGAACTTGTCGAGGAAATAAAAGCCGGAAACGAAGGAGAAGTTCTCCTCGACATAACACCTTTTTATGCTGAATCAGGCGGACAGGTTGGCGATACAGGCAGGTTATGGACTGATAAAATGGAAGCTGTTGTGCTGGACACAAAAAAGCCGGTCGAGGGTATCCATATCCACAAGATAAAAGTAAAAAATGGTGAAATAAAAAAAGGTTCTAGAATTTACTGTGCTGTTGATTATCAGAAAAGAAACGCTACAATGAGAAATCATACTGCAACACACCTGCTTCATTCATCGCTTCGAAATCTGCTCGGCGAGCACGTAAAACAGGCAGGTTCATATGTTTCACCTGAAAGACTTCGTTTCGATTTTACGCATTTTTATTCACTTGATCAGGAAACAATAGAAAGAATTGAAGATGAAGTGAACGAAAACATTCTTAAAAATATAAGATTAGATTACTCTGTCATGGAGACAAAACACGCAATCGAAGCAGGGTCAATAGCACTTTTTGGAGAGAAATATGGAGATCAGGTCAGAGTAATTACCGTACCTGATGTCAGTTCAGAGATATGCGGGGGTACACATGTACGTGCAACCGGTGATATAGGTTTGTTCAAGATTATCTCTGAAGGAAGCGTAGCATCAGGTATCAGAAGAATTGAAGCTGTTACAGGAAAAGAAGCCTTTCTTTATTTGAGAAATGGGGAGAGGGAACTCAGGAAAATTTCAGAAATGATCAAGGCATCTGACAGCCCCACTGAAAAATTAACAAAAATACTCTCAGAGATGAAAGAACTTGAAAAGGCTTTTGAAAAACTCAAGGGCAGATCGGTTATTGAAGATTCTTCAAAAATTCTGAAGAAAGTCAGGGAAATCAATGGACTGAAAGCCGTTGCATACAGGGTAGACGGTATCAAACAGAAGGACCTCAGGCTAATGGCCGACAATATAAGAGACAGATTGGGCTCAGGTATTTTACTGCTTGCATCAGTAAAAGATGACCAGGCCTCAATGGTTGCCATGGTAACAAAAGATCTCGTCAACAGATTTAACGCCGGTGACATCCTTAAGCATATTGCAGCTTCTGCTGGTGGAAGAGGAGGCGGAAAGCCCGATATAGCACAGGGAGGTACCAAGGATATCAAAAAACTGGACAAAGCGCTTGAATCATTATACGATATAATAAAGAAAAAGCTTTAATAAACTGGATAATAAACCGCTGAAAATATAAATAAAAATCTCCCCTTTCAAGGAAGGGAAAGCAATAAGGAGGCAGTAATGGCACTTTTCGATATGGTAAGAAATGCTTTACTCGCTGGTTTCGGAGTTCAGGAGAAGGTTAAGGAGTTTGTTGACGATCTTGTTAAAAAAGGTGAGCTAAGCGAATCTCAGGGTGCAAAACTCGTAAAAGAATGGACTGAAAAGGCCGAAAAGAACACAGCAGACCTGAGTAAAAATATCGGTGAAATAATTGATAAATCTCTCGGGAGAATGAACCTGCCTTCCAAGTCCGATATAGATAAATTAGATGAAAAAATTAATTCTCTTTCCTCAAGAATTGATAAAATGGAAAAATCAAAATAATAATTAACAATACCATTAAATGCCCTTTGACCTCCTGAGATTTAAAAGAACGTACAAAAATGTTAGCAGAGCAAGACAGATTATTAATGTCTTCCTAAAGTACGGTTTTGGCAGAATAATCGATCAGCTCCATCTGAACAGATTTATTCCTTTCAGGAAAAGACTGAAATCTTTCGGGCAATGGCCATCACTAAAGAGTCCAACTGTTCCTGAAAGACTGAGAATGTCATTTGCCGAGCTTGGACCAAGCTTTATTAAACTTGCACAACTCCTCTCTTCAAGGCCTGATCTTATCACCAAACAATTCTCTGATGAATTCAAGAAACTTCAGGACAGGGTCCCGCCCTTCCCTAACAAAGAGGCAGTAAAGATAATTGAAGAAGAAACAAAACAAAAGATAGACCAGATTTTTTCAAAACTAGATGAAGAGCCGGTTGCAGCTGCTTCCATAGCACAGGTATATCATGGTACGCTACTTGACGGTAGCGATGTTGTAGTAAAAGTACAGCGGCCCGATATAAGAGAATTAATCGAGACCGATATAAATATACTTACAACAACAGCCCATCTGATGGAAAAATACGTCCCTGAAAGCGCTTTTTTCAACCCTACCGGCATAGTTGAGGAATTTACCAAAACAATAAGAAAAGAACTTGATTTCATAAGAGAGGCTAAAAACTGTCTCCACTTCAGAAAAAATTTCGAAAAAATTAATGATGTATATATACCAAATATTTTCAGTGAATTTACGACAGATAAATTACTTATTATGGAAAGAATTGTAGGAATCAGAATCGATGATATCGATGAGATTAAAAATCTTGGTCTTAATCGTAAAAATCTTGCAAAGATCGGAGTAGATGCCTATTTCAAACAGGTCCTTGAAGACGGTTTTTTCCATGCAGACCCTCATCCAGGAAACATATTTGCAATGCCTGATGGAAGAATGGGTTTTACTGATTTTGGAATCGTCGGAAGGGTTTCAAAAGAACTCAGAGAGACAATGGCAAATACATTTATTGCACTAATTAATAAGGACTTCGACAGGCTGATAGACCAATACATTGAGCTCGGCCTGGTTCCCAAAGACATAGACTACGATATCTTCAGGAAGGAATTCAAGGCTGACCTGGCTGATTTTCTTGAGCCACTTTATGAACTCTCTTTAAAGGAGATAAACTTTGCAGATTACATGGATACAGTTACCCATCTTGCATTAAAACACAGAATGACAATACCTTCTGATCTCCTCCTCGTTAACAAGGCAATGCTTATCCTTGAAAATATCGGCAGGGAATTAGACCCTGACTTCAATTTTATAGCCGCTTCTGAACCCTATGCCTCAAAACTTATAAGAGAAAAGATAAGCCCTTCCTATTTTTTGGATAGAGCCAGGAAAAACATAATTGAGATAGGTGATTCCATCATCTTCTTCCCCAAACAGATGAAGCAGTTCATACGAAAAGTTTTAAGGGACGAGCTACACATAAAGATGACCCCCATCGGGCTTGATAAATTTATCAGGGACATGGACCGCTCAAGCAACAGGATAGCATTCAGTATGATTATCAGTGCCATTCTTTTGAGCTCAGCCATAATGCATGCAACAGGGGTCGGTCCAAAGATTTACGGGATGTCTCTTCTGGGCTTTATTACGTTTGGATTTGCTTTTCTGCTCGGAATCTGGCTTATAATTTCAATAATAAGGTCAGGAAGGTTATAGCTTTTCTTATTTAAAATCCCCTTTTCATTTCATGTACTTTTTTAAAAAAACTAATTTCATTTTTTATCTTAAAGACTATTAAACTGACTCTTCAGCATGTTAGGATTATAAAATAATGTTACCTTTAATCTTATCCATAATAGTACCGGGGCTTGGTCAGTTATATTACGGTAAGAACATCCGGGGCATAATAATGTTACTGCTTGGACTTACCCCGCTCTACCCAGCTGCCCTGATCTGGAGCGTAATTGATATTATAAGGTTAAATAAAAAGGGTATAGCTCCACATTATCAAAAGAAGGATGTTGTATGGGCTGTTATTATTCTTGTTTTTATTATCCCGGTATTCTTTCTCATCCTTATCCTTGGCGGTTTTTCGGTAGCAAGCTGGTATACTGATAATTACGTGAAGCCGGAACAGACCCTTGAAGAAGGTAATAAAATTGTCAGCGCTCTTCAGAAATATAAAGAGAATGAAGGTAAATATCCTGATAATATTCAGGTAGTTATAGGTGACCGCCCAGTCAGAAAAGGCTGGATAAAGGATGCCTGGGAGCAAAACTATATTTATGAATTAACGGAAGATGGGAAAAACTTTAACTTAACTTCAAAAGGCAAAGATAAGGTATTGAATACTGAGGATGATATTATTTTTAATAATAAATGATGGCAGAGGGGCCAGCCGGTATCCTTACGGCGCCGCTGATTTTAATTGTTACTGTTCAAATACAAAGGGAGAGTTTTGATGATAAAGGATCAAATGGAAAAAATATATAGCAGCATTCCACCTGAAGAAATTCCTTGGAACATAGAAACTCCACCTAAGATCATTCAACAAATCGTTAAAACAGAAAAAATAAAGCCATGTAAAGTTATTGACTTGGGGTGCGGTACCGGGAATTATGCAATTTATCTGTCAAGCATGGGATTTGATGTTACAGGTATTGATTTTTCAGAAAGTGCAATTGAAATAGCAAGAAATTCTGCAAAGAGTAAAGGTGTTAAAAGTAACTTTATAGTAGCTGATATTCTCGGTGATATGACCGAAGTTCAAGATACATTCGATTTTGCATACGACTGGGAATTGTTACATCATATTTTTCCGCCAGACAGAGAGAAGTATATTAACAATGTTTACAGATTACTTAAACCTGATGGAAAGTATTTATCAGTTTGCTTTAGCGAGGATAGCCCTCAATTTGGTGGAGCAGGAAAGTATAGAAAGACTCCCCTCGATACTGTTTTATACTTTTCGTCAGAAAGCGAGATGGCTTCTTTATTTAAACCTCTTTTTGAAATTGAAGAATTGGAAACAGTTGAAGTTGAGGGTAAATTTGCAGTTCATAAAGCAATTTATGCATTTCTTAGAAAAAGATAAAGAGCTAACAAACTGTAGCAGTAAGACCGAGAAGCCGATGCTTGAATTGGATAAAAGAAAGAAAATACATAACTGCAACTTCAACCTGACTGATCAAAAGCGGTCGATTAAAAATACCTATATATTGTCAGTCATCTGCCTGTTGTCATTTTCTTGGATCAGTGCTTGGGCCGGTGTGACAAATAACTCAAATTCTAAAAATTCTTCAGAAGTGTTACCAACCTATATCTACGAAATAGTAAACAGCTGGCCACATGACTTTACCGCTTTCTCTCAGGGGCTTATATTTAAAAACGGCACTCTTTATGAAAGCACCGGACAATATGGATTATCCAGTCTTCGTATAATTGATTTAAAAACGGGTAAGATCAAAAAGAAAGTCGATGTACCAAAACAGTATTTTGCCGAAGGGATAACCATACTCAAAGAAAGAATATTTCAGCTGACATGGCGCAGTCATAAAGGTTTTATTTATGAGCCAAACACATTGCAACTGCTTGGCGAATTTAGCTACGAAGGAGAGGGATGGGGTCTCACAGATGATGGTCACTCTCTCATCATAAGTGATGGAACGAATATCTTGCGATTTTTAAACCCTGATACCTTTAAGATCCAAAAAATCATAAGAGTTCATATTAATGACATGCCCTTAATGAATCTGAACGAACTTGAGTATATCAAAGGCGAGATATATGCCAATATCTGGCGAACTGATATTATTGCACGGATAGATCCAGATTCGGGAAAAACGCTCGGATTGATAGATTTAACTGGACTTCTTCCTGTCGATAAACGGAAAAACAAAGATGCAGTTCTCAATGGAATCGCATACGATCAAGCCCATGACAGACTCTTTGTTACAGGAAAAATGTGGCCTAGAATTTTTGAAATTCATCTAAAAAAAAGAAATCTTTGACATCCAGAGGTTCTTGACATTCTGTCTGTTCTCTCATATTCTGGTGTATGAACATGCACGTTCAACTTTGTCTTTAGACAAAAGGAAATAAAAAGATGGATTGCAAAAATAAATCCTCCAATCAAAACATGGCAATCGGCGCAGGTATATGTGTCGCATTAGGAACCGGCATTGGTGCAATGCTCAGTACACTGCTTGGAACTTATTGGATTGCATTAGCTGCTTGTATTGGAACTGCACTGGGTACAGCGATAGGAGTTATTAATTCTCTATCTCACAAATTTGTGATATTTCACCAGGCGCTATTGGGATTATTGATCTATCCGTTAGAAATATAATAAAAATAAGAAGGAGGCATGACGTATAAACAAAAATATGAATATAAATGTACATTAATTTTGGGTATGGGAGAACGAACAACCCGAATTTTAAATGAATACGCCCGGGAAGGATGGGAATTAATAGATACATGGTGGGCCTGATTTTATTTTAAAAGGTCCGTTGAATGAAGCTCACCCGGACTAAAGTCCGGGGTTTCTGAGCGGAATCCCCGAGCCCCGCTTCATCACCGGCCTAAAGCCTGGTGTTTTAGAAGCGTCGAGGGATAAAAAATATGGTGTTTTGATAGCCAAATAACTATTAAGATTAGTAAACCCTGTTAGAAGAAAATAACAACAATTTCTAAACGGAAAAAAATAGAACTTTGAAAAAGTTAGTCAAAAACCTTAAGCGCTGGATACTGTATCGACAGGACGACCATGGTAACAAATTCTTCGTGAAACAGTTCTTATCAAAAAAAGATGCCTTGAGGGAATTATCACAATATGAAGCAAAAGGTCACAAGCAGTTATACTGGATTGAGCATAAATATGATAAAAGATGAAAGATCACACCAGCAATGGATTTTTTAAACAGGCAAAACCTTTTTTATTACTTGACAATATAAATTTATAATAGAAAGAATATTAAAAAAAGATAGGAGGTTCTTTTATGGCTGAAATAGAGGTCGGTGTTGTACATAATTATTATGACAAGATCGCTGTCGTGGCAATAGAAATAACTAATGACGAACTGTCCATTGGTGACGGTATCCATATCAAGGGCCATACCACTGACTACAAAACAACCATAAAGTCAATGCAGATAGAGCATCAATCAGTTGAAAAGGCGAAAAAGGGTGATATGGTCGGGATTAAGCTCGAAGAAAAAGTCCGTAGGCACGACAAGGTATATAAGATTACTGAATAGTAAACCCCGTCAGAAAGGACAGAGCTTAGCTCCCAGTTAGGATAAAACAACAACACTTTCTTACGGAGTAAAAGAATCTGGCACCAGGGGATCCAGCGGTATCAATAAACAATATTCAAAAGCATATCAACTTGTTATCAGAAAAATCTCCAGGAGACAATTCTCCAGAGTTCTGTCTATTGCAAATGAACAACTTGGTGATTCTTACATAAGAATCAAGGATATTACTGACAAAAACAATGTTGCTCTTTATGCAGAGCATAAAAATCGTGTAGTCGGTTTCTGTATCGGGAAAAAAATAAAAACCCGGCAGGCATTCAATCTTTTCCCAAAAGAAAAAGCTGATTACTTAAAGCAACTTTTACCTGCCAAAGAAATAGGCATGATATCCTCGTTAGCTGTTGAACCAGCTTTCCGTAAAAGGGGTATCGGCACAAAACTATTCTCAGAGTGTCTTGGAAGTCTGGATGATATTGACTCTGGCGTAACTATACTTACTGCATGGAAAAGCAGGAAAGGTATACATATAACGTCAATAGCCAGAAAATTCGGGTTCAGACGTATTTTCGAAATACCCGGTTATTGGAAGGAAGACAGCATAAAACGTGGCTATAAATGTCCCTCATGTGGTTATCCCCCATGCATTTGTTCTGCGGTTATATATGTTAGGATTAAGCCCTAAAAGTTTTATTCCCAGCTTTACCCCGTTAGAAATCCCCGTTGCCTGTCTGCCGTCAGGCAGGCTTGCCCAGTAAGAGACCAGAGGTCTTTCAGGCTTGGCAGGAATAAAAGTATGTATCCTTTTCTGTGCAGCCGGCTCGATTGCTGCGCCTGCCCTTTCAATATCTGTATCCTTTGTTCTTGCAAGAGCAGCAATAGTTGCCTGCTGGATCTCGGCTGCAATACTTTTTACTGCATCGAAATCACCCTGTGAAGCGACAGGGAAACCGCCTCTATTATGTCAACACCAAGTTTCTCAAGCTGTTTGTTTTGCTACCTTGATCTTTTCATCAACGTTCATGGATGTACCTGGTGACTGCTCTCCGTCACGCAGGGTTGTATCGAAAATCTTTACCTTCCTCATCTCTTAGCCCCTACTGCTACACTGCCAGATATTATCTGCCTTTTGAAAAAGATTTTTTATTACTCTGGTGCAGCATGTAAATGAATCTTGACAACTTTTATTAAAAACTATAAACTGTTAATTATCATTAAGGAAGATCTTTGACAGCATATAACAAGCGAGTTTCCGAAAAGGTAAACCCTAGGTAACTAGGGGGCACAAAACCAACGGGTCCTTTTAGTATATGAAAGGACAGCCGGGTTGCCGAAGAAATAGAGCTTTTACAGAAATCGATAATCTGATAAAAAAGCCTGTTTCCCTTTAAGGAAACAGGCTTTTTTGTTCTTGGTAACCTGAAAAAGGCAAACCATCCGGAAGGATGGGGCACAAAGCATCGGGTCCTGAAGCATCGGGATAGCCGGGTTGCCGAAGAAACAGGTCAGTATAACAATGGACTGCTTCCCCCTTTTGTGAGGAAACAGACCATTTTTATTAAAGCCTATAAACTGTTAATTATCATTAAGGAAGATCTTTGACAGCATATAACAAGCGAGTTTCCGAAAAGGTAAACCCTAGGTAACTAGGGGGCACAAAACCAACGGGTCCTTTTAGTATATGAAAGGACAGCCGGGTTGCCGAAGAAATAGAGCTTTTACAGAAATCGATAATCTGATAAAAAAGCCTGTTTCCCTTTAAGGAAACAGGCTTTTTTGTTCTTGGTAACCTGAAAAAGGCAAACCATCCGGAAGGATGGGGCACAAAGCATCGGGTCCTGAAGCATCGGGATAGCCGGGTTGCCGAAGAAACAGGTCAGGATAACAATGGACTGCTTCCCCTTTTGTCAGGAAACAGACCATTTTTTTAATAATATTTTTTCAGAAAAATTTAATTTTGTGATTCGCGCTTGAAATTGTGATGAGAACATTAAATTCAAAGATGAGGCTGGTATTGACTAGCCTAAGCATCATCAGCTTGGGATTTGTCGCGCCAGTTACTGCCCTGGCAGTAAATAATCCTCCTGTTGTTGAGCCAATTGATGACCAGACAGTCATGGAAGAAGAGCCTTTAGATTTTACTGTTACATCTACTGACCCAGATCCAAGCGATATAGTTACCTTAACTGTAGAAGGGCTGCCTGATTGGCTGACGATGACAGACAATCAATCCGGCAATCCGGCTATAATTATTTTAAATGGGATACCAGAATACACTGACAGCGGTAGCTATGACCTTACCTTTACGGCTGAAGATAGTGGGTCACCCCCACTTAGTGCATTAGAATCGGTAACTATTACTGTAAATGATATGCCTGAGCCAGTGTTTCAAATCACTGTGGATGCCGCCCAGGATGAAGGGGAGTTGCCTTATCAATATAAGGGTAGTTTTCTATATTATTGGCCTGAGAGATACGCTCATAGACGAGTATTAGATAGGAATGAGCTTGATCCAGGTAGTTTTCGAGTTGGAGTTAGTCTTTGGATAATTGATTCTAAAGAAAAACCAGAGAATTGGCAAGAATTGTTAGAGCAAGGTTTAAGTCATATGGATAGTTATTTCCATGATATGGTTGACCATGGCATACATGTGTACATCGTAGTTGATGGAATGCCCTATTGGTTGTCCAAAGATAAGAATAGAGCCCCCAACCCTTATGGATTAGAAGCTTTTCAGTCGCCAATTTACTGGGAATCGCCACCTGAAGATTATGATACCTGGGCCGAGATATTTGAGATAATCGTCAGGCATTTTGATGAAGTATTAGGCCCTGAAAATGTGTCCTATGGTGTGGATAATGAACCAAATGATCCAAAGTTCTGGCTGGGAACAGATAGGGAATATTTTAAGCTCTATGAATATTCGGTCTTGGGTGCAAGAAGAGCCAACCTTAATGTTAAAGTCGCTGGACCCCAGGTAGCAAATCTCAAAGCTAAAGCATTTTTCCCAGATTACGCAGATCCAGAAGACCCCATGCTTTATAATTTTCTCAAATATATAAAAGAAGAGACCACGCTTTTTGACTTGGGCTACCCCAATATTATTGACTATCATCCGTGGAATATCAATCCGTCTAATGGGTACTGGCGCAAGCAAACATTGACCTTGAGGAGTTGGTTGGAAGAATTCGGTTATGACACCGCTACTATAGAAATTTATAATAGTGAGTGGACTTATGATACCGAGAGTTCAGTTGAGACTGTAGGCACTGACATTACTGACGTGAGACAGACCTTGGCAGCTTATATAATCCCGGCAGTAGTAGCCATTGAAGAGGCCGAGGTGGATCGGCCTTTCTTTCATTCTATAAAGGAAAGTCCGGACTGGGGTGGAGTCTTAGCATATAGCGGGCTCTTTGTTCATGATTGGAAAGGAGTGGTTATTTCTTCTATTTATAATGCATTTTGGGCCTTGGGTAAATTAACCGGTCAAGAACTCGGCAATGATGTCACGATGCGCAGGCTGGGGGTAACAGAAAACAGCCCCAACCTCACGGCTATCGCCTCCAAAAGCCCGGATGATAAATATGTATATCTTTTAATCTCTAACTTTGAAAACAGACTCTATCCCGCTAGCCTGGCCAATGAATATCTGAGCAACCAGGGATACAGTGGTTATCAAGATGAGGTAATAAGTATTTTCTTCAAAAATGAGACCCCTTCTTTGATGAGCGAGGGTCTCTCCCAACCCCAGACAGTGGCTTTTTTAGATACTGCACTTTATCTTTTGTCCCTGGAAGGTGAAGATGGCGAAAAAAAGTACATTTACAAAGAAATAAAGTATCCCTTAATCCGGATAATCAAAGGGGAGCTAAGTATTAAGGCTCTTCCGGTGGAGATGCAGCCTGATGCTGAGGCAGCAAGCCAGATATACTTGACCACCTTAGCCGATACAGAGAAGATCAACCATTTTGAGCAGGCCTACCAGATTTATGAGGATAATCATGTCAATATTGCCACACAGCAGACAGTGGAGATTACCTTGAAAAACCTGCCCTTTGCTCGAGAGATCAACTACCAAAGATACCTGATTGATCGAGACCATTCTAACAGTTATAGGTATAATGATGATACAGGAGGAAGTATTGATGCAGCCGTAGAGGAGGCCGAGGCGGAAGCAATACAAAAACCCAAGGAATTAACCGACCAACTCTTAAGCGAAAAAGGATATTCCGGAAGTGATATTGATTTAATCTGGCAGAAGGTAGAAGAAAGTGAGGGTGATCTTAAAATATTAGAACAACTCATCCAAGACTGTTACGCCGAGTTTGATAGATACATCAATGATCCGGCATGCACTTGGGAGATCGTCTGGGAGGAACTAACTGGGGCCTATCTACTTTATCAGAAGGTGGCAAAGGGAGTTGAAGATCTTTTCTACTATGGACAGTATAATACTTATACATTAGATGCTGAATGTATAGATGAGATTAACAATTGGCCAGGTGTATCCTTAGAAGGCTCTAAAGTAGAAAATACCCTTGCTTATACTGACATCTACACGGAAAGTCTAACCTTAGAGCCATATAGCGTTACCTTAATTGTCTTAAATCTGCCAAACTAGCCACCCTACCAACCGTCTAATCCTATTCCTCAAGATGGAGCAGTCGATCATCCACCAGGACTTAACCTTAAGCTGGATAGGTGGCGCCACGGACTTAAAAGATGTAGTAACCTATAACTTATATCTGGATACAGTCAACCCACCCCTCAGCAATATCGCTTCAGAATGTTATACATGTCCCCTCTTCTAGTAAATCTTCCTATTGTTATAATATTAAATCAAGGTAAAATTCACATTTCCAGTTGTAACATTGAATCTCTAAGGCAGGCAGTATACTCACACTTATAGGAAGGAAGAGAGTTTAAAATTTTATTGTAGAAGTAACTTGCTAGTTATATAATGCTAATAAATGAACGATCACGATCCAAAAGGACGCAGAAAACACAAAAGACTTCCTTTGAGAGAAGACATTTTGGTAGATGGTGCAAAGCAGTGCACAACTGGCGATATCAGTGAAGGAGGTCTATTTATTAGTGCAATTCAATTTTATGAAAAAAATGATGTAATTGACGTAACTATTCCCTTTAAAGGAAAAAAGATAACGGTTAAAGCAAAAGTTCGGTACTGCCAGTCAGGAATCGGATTTGGAATTATGTTTATTGACTTAAGTGATGAGCAGAAAGTGATAATTAAAAAATTGATTGAAAACTTAACGAATAAATCTACTTGAAGTAAAGAATAAAAAGTATTTTTTGGGGTAATCTTCACCACTTTACACTTTTTGAAACTGCTTATTTTGCAGGTGTAATAGAGAATCTTGATATGTCTCCAGACGAATACTCTACACTTATATTATTTCATTAAATTCATCTCTATATTTTCCAGTCCCGGACTGCCCAGACATAGCTGATTCGTCAATCACCAATATCATAAAAGCTTCTTCAGGAACTACCCATTGACATCTAATGTCATATAAAGATGCTTTCTGAAATCCAAAACGCAGATAATATTCAGGATGTCCAAGAACTATGATAAAAGGACAGTTTCTTTTTTTTAAAATATTTATTACTTCTTCTATCAACATCGAGCCAAAGGCGAGATTGTTTATTACTCTAACTGCTGCAAAATCCCCTGGCTGTTCCTCACGTATTTCTATCAAAATTCTTTCCTTGACGAACACTAATATTATTCTGCAAAAGTATTGAGTCCCGCGTGAAGGCCAGTATTACTCTGGGAACTCGGATAGCTAACAATAAGAATTGATACTAATTTAGCCCGTATCCCGTATTCACCCTTTTCTTTCAAAAAACTTCCCTCCTATCAAGACGAAAATAACAGAAATTGCGACAATAACCGATACATCAAGATATAAGGAATAGTCAGGGCTCATATTACCCTTTTCAAAAGGGAAAATAACATTCTTTAGAGCGTCAACTCCAAATGTCAGGGGATTTATGCTTGCGAGCATTTTTAATACCTTGGGCAACAGCTTTACAGGATACATGGCACCGGAAAGAAAGAACATGGGTAGTACTATGAAGTTCATTATGACACTGAAGCTCTCGTAACTGTCATAGAAAGTGGCAATCACGATTCCAAATGCCGAAAGAGCAAATGATAACACAGCACAAATTAATATGACCTTTATAATCTGAAAAATACCAATCTTAAGGCCAATGAATGGAAATAGTGCAAGCACAATAGTCGCCTGTATTGTTGAAAGAACCATGCCGCTTGTGGCTTTACCGACAACAACAGAGAATCTAGATATAGGGGCAACGAGTATCTCCTTCATAAAGCCGAATTCCTTGTCCCATATAATCGAAATAGATGAGAATATAGAACTGAAGAGTATTGTCATCCCGAGTATCCCCGGGAAAAGAAACTGTATGTATGAGACCCCTTCAGTAGAAGGCACAATTCTTGACATCCCGCCACCTACTATAAAAAGCCATAAGAGTGGCCGTGCGATAGTGGAAAAGAGCCGGCTCCTCTCACGAATAAATTTCTTGAATTCTCTTGCCACAATTACATAAATTGCATTAAAATCCATAACTTAATCCGTTATATTAAAGATTAACTTTAATATTATTATTTTAGCTCGGTTCTTTAATGTTTTCTCCTGTATGCACGCACAGCTTCTTTCATATAATCACCTGAAGAAGGTGTTTCTTCCCTTATCTCTTTGCCTGTAAGTTTTAAAAATACGTCATTAAGAGTGGGCCTCTGCATTCTAACAGACAAAACCCTCTCCCCTATTTCTCGTATTATCTCAGGTATACAGGCATCACCTTTTAATGTGGAAATATATATTTCCCCGTCTTTCTCAAATGCTTCAATGTCAAAAAGATTCTTAATATTCTCTATGGCTTTATTATTATCATCTGTTTTTAAATAAATTATGTCTCCACCAACGGTTTTCTTGAGTTCCTGAGGTGTCCCTGATGCTATTATTTTACCTTTATCTATAATAGCAATCTTATCGCAGACCTCAGCTTCTTCCATATAGTGTGTGGTCATGAAAATGGTTACTTTATGTTTTTTGGGAAGTTCAGTAATGAATTCCCATAAATTCATTCTGCTCTGGGGATCGAGCCCGAGAGTTGGCTCGTCAAGAAAAAGTACTTTTGGCCTGTGAATGAGTCCCCTTGCGACTTCAAGACGCCGTTTCATTCCACCCGAATATTTCTTTACCAGATCATCCGCCCTTCCATAAAGGTCAACAAATCTGAGCGCATCTTCGACCCTTGGTTTCCTCTCTGATTTATCTACATTGTAAAGATACGCATGAAACATCAGGTTCTCCCTGGCTGTGAGATCCTTATCGAGCGAACTGTCCTGAAAAACAATACCGATAGCTTTTCTGACTTCAGCAGATTCTGTATTGCAGTCATGACCGTTCAGATACGCTTTTCCGGATGTTGGTGCTAGTAACGTACAAAGTATATTTATTGTGGTTGTCTTTCCAGCACCATTAGGCCCAAGGAAGCCGAAAATAGAGCCCTCTTCTATATCGAACGAGATGTCATCTACAGCAGTGATATTGCCAAACCGCTTGACAAGATTTTCAACTTTAATTATACGCATATAAAAATTTTAACAGATATTGATAAACTTGGTAAGGATTATATCTTTATTCTTTAAATGATTCAGAGTTTAAATTATAATACATATCAAAATAATGAAAAAATATTTTGTGCTTGATACAAACGTACTTCTGCATAATGCAGACTCCATTCATTCATTCGCTGACAATATTGTAGTGTTACCCATGACAGTTATAGAAGAACTGGACAGCTTCAAATCCGTCAACAATGAGATGGGCCGAAATGCCAGACAGGTCATACGAAATCTTGACAGCCTGAGGATGAAAGGAAGACTGGGTGACGGTGTAGAGATGGATAACGGCGGTATTCTTAAAATAGATACAGAACAGAATCTGAAATCCGATGCAGGCATTAATCTTTCAATTCCAGATAACCGTATTCTTTCAGTTGCATATAGTCTTTATACCAGCGGAAACCGGGTAATTTTTGTCTCAAAAGATATCAATGCCCGGCTGAAAGCAGATGCACTTGGCATTGATGTTATGGACTTTGAGAAACAGAAAGTCAATTTTGATGAATTGTTTGCCGGTCATCGGGAGATAAAGGTCCCAGGAAAGTTTATCGATGATTTCTTTAGTAATGACTATATTAAATTAGAGGTACCGGATCTGATTATCAATGAATTCGTCCTTCTTGTTGATGAAACAAATGATAAGCATAAAGGTTTAGCCCGTGTTGGTGAAAATCAGATGCTTAACCATCTCAATTCCAGTTATGAGAGTGTATGGAACATCAAACCCCGTAGCATGGAACAACGTATTGCCCTTGAACTTCTGCTCGATCATTCAGTTGAACTTGTTACACTGGTAGGCCAGGCAGGCACTGGCAAGACCTTATTAGCCCTTGCTGCAGGACTGGAGAGTATTATCAAACAAAAAAAGTACGAAAAGATGCTCGTTACGCGTCCTATTGTGCCTCTTGGTAAGGATATCGGTTATCTTCCGGGCTCAAAGGACGAAAAACTTTCACTCTGGATGCAGCCTATTTTTGATAATCTGACCTACTTAATGAGAGATGAGCACAAGCAAAAGACAGAAGGCCCTATACACATGCTGGTCGAAAAACTGATTAAAAACCATCTAGTAGAACTTGAAGCACTAACATATATCAGGGGACGCTCAATTCCCGGACAGTTTATCATTGTAGATGAGGCACAGAATCTGACCCCTCATGAAATCAAGACCATAATAAGCCGTTCAGGTGAAGGGACAAAGATGGTTCTTACCGGTGATCCATATCAGATTGACAATCCCTATCTGGATTCGAGCAGCAATGGTCTTACATATTCAGCAGAACGCCTTAAGGGTCTGAAAATTCACGGACATATTACTTTAACAAAAAGCGAACGAAGCAGTTTATCGGCTGTTGCAGCTAATTACCTGTAACAGCTGTTCCATTATAGTCCTATGCAAAGACGGATAAAATGCCGGAGATGACAATTGCTTAAGGTAATGTTCCTCTGTACAGCTAACTCATGCCGTTCGCAGATGGCAGAAGGTCTTGTAAGGGAATTAGGTAAAAGCTTAATCGAACCTTACAGTGCCGGGCTATTTTCTGCATTTGTCCATCCAAGGGCAATTGAAGTCATGCAGGAAATAGGAATAGACATATCGAAACAGACATCAAAGGAAATAGATAAAGAATTATTAAGGAATATGGATGTAGTTATAACCCTGTGTGGGAATGCAGAAGATTCATGTCCCTGGACTCCACCGGAAATAAGACGGATTCACTGGCCCATTGTCGACCCTGTTGGCGCTATAGGGACAGATGAATATATAATGAACGAATTCCGCAGAGCCAGAGATGAGATAAAAGGTAAGATTACTGAATTTATTGTGGAAATTAAGAAAGTTCAGAGTAAATAATAATCTCCTTACTCCCTTGAGAACTAAAAGGTTACGTCATATGGTAACGGTTACGATGTCCGTTTACTCTTCGCATAGCGCAGAGCGCTCGGTGCATAGCGCTCTTTTTACTGATTACTGCTTACTGCCTACTCCCTACTTTTTACCCCTTACTCCTTACTCCTAACTTCTTACTCTTTACGCCCTGCTCCCTGCTCCTTGCACCCTGCTTTTTACTTCTTACTCTTTATGATAATGTCATTAATTATTTATTTATTTCCAAGATAGATATAAGTCCATGACCAACTCCCAATCCCGGCTGAAGGTCCATCTCCAATTTCCTCAGGGCAAAGGCAAGCTGCGGCTCGATTATATTTGCCCGTGAATCACCAGGAAGGCCTCCCGTAGCATTTACCACCTTCCTCATCATCTGCACCGCATTCTTAAGAGACTCCGGATAAAATGTATGAATGTCAACAGAATCGAAAACTATAGATGCTTGTTCATGAAATTCTGACAGGAATTCCATAGTATGTTTTACAAGTGAATTCCAGCACATGGAAAAACCTTCAAAGAACTCATTCAGTTCATGGAATCCCTGTTTTGGTATGTAATCAATAATAAGTGAACTCAGATCAGTGCGCACATTCGGTTCGAGAAGTGCATTAACCGGCTCACGTATTACAGGACAGTGACGGTTGTATTCGGCTGTGTCCATATGACGTCCAACAAATACAGACCTGTCGAAGATTTTTTTAATTTTAATCTCAACACCTGATTCCGTGCTTGCAGTTTTTATGATTTTTAGTGCCTCATTATTTGATATAAGACGCAGCGGAAATGATTTAATATCAATGGTTTCACGTTCTTCAGGTGGATAAATATAAGAAATTCTATAATCCATGAATGTTTCATCTTTTGGATCTTTTATCCAGAGATCCTGCCATTCGTAAGAATATCTCCCAAGCCAGTCACATATGACAAGTGCATGTTCATCACAATGGTGGGCTATGTCACAGAGTATTTTTACTGTCTGTTGATCATGATTATGTGAAAGTGTGCCGTATGAGGTCAGATAAATATCAAATGGCGGTTCATCTAAAGGCATGCCATCGGAAAAATCGCCATGCTGGAACCTGACCTTCTCATTTCCATTATGAAATTCCAATGCCTCTCTCAGGAGGTCTTCGTTTATATCCACACCCAGGTACATTCCCATAATGTCTTGGTTGATAATCTCGACAGAGTATTCATATATTCCAACATCCTTTGAAGTTATGCCCATAAGCAGGTCATAACCGTCTCCGTTTCCGCATCCCAGATCGAGAATCCTCAGGCGCTGGAGTTTCTTTGCTTTCCAGTCGACAAGTTCTTTGAGATATGGTCTTATAAAAAGCCTCGTGACCTCGTCTTCCCAGAAGCGCCTTACATTGTCATACTTGCCGCTTAGTCCGGACTTTTTTACATAGTGTCCGGTTCTCACAGCCTCTGAATAAGGTTTTTTCTCAGGCATTATGATCAACCCCTCTCTTTATATACATCTTAATTAATGTAGCTCACCCGGACTAAAGTCCGGGGTTTCTGAGCTGAATCCCCGAGCCCCGCTTCATCACCGGGCTAAAGCCCTGTGTTTTTGAAGCGTCGCGGGATAAAATTTCTTATCATTTAACAGTTATAGAATTAGTATACTCAATAGCCTGAAAAGCATCTGTACAGTGAGTATCTGCGCCTATCTTTTCTGAGAACTCTTTTGAAGTAGGGGCACCACCGATTAGCACTTTTATACCCTTCCGAAGTCCTTTATCATTAAGAAGATTTATGGAATTTTCCATTTCACGCATGGTTGTGGTCAGAAGTGCCGAGAGACCTAAGAATTTAGGCTTGTGTTTTTCTACCGTTTCAGCGATTTTTTCGGCAGATACATCAGTGCCGAGATCGATTACATCATACCCGGCTCCTCTCAGCATTATTGTAACTATATTCTTTCCGATATCATGAAGGTCGCCCTTGACCGTTGCAATTACAAATTTACCCTTACTCTCTACTCCAGCTTTCTCAAGATAGGGTGCGAGCATATCCATGGCAGATCCGACTGCTTCAGCAGATGCGAGCATATCAGGAATCAGATAAATTCCTTCTTCAAATTTCTTTCCAACAATGTTCATCCCCTCGGTCAACCCGGCGATAACAATCTCTTTTACATCAATATTCTTATTAATCGCCTCTTGAAGCAGTTCGACAGTTGCAGGTTTTCCTTCAAAACCCTCATCAAAACCTTCATCTTCACTGTTAACTCTTCCCTGAATTACACTCTCCTTTATAAGTCCTATTATTTCTTTTCCTTGCATTTAACCTCCTTAATCAAATCCCGTTCACTTATTAAGATGAGTTCCTTCGCAGTCGTGTTAGCAGTCCTGGTATGGTATCGAAAATCCTCCCCTCTAATTCAGATATGACAGGTTTTGCCGGTCTTGACAGCAGTTCGTTCATGTATTCGAGTGCCTTTTCGATAACCCGATCTTCGCCATCCCTGCTTTCAAAGGGATAGTTCGAATAGATCTGCCCCGATCTAAGGTTTTTACGTACATAACGGACATATAAACGCTGTTTTGAATCCATAACCCTGCTGATTTGGCCCAAAGATTCAATTATATCCTCCCTGCTTACCCTTGGTGACTGTAAGAATCTCTTTATCATCGATATATGTTGATTATCTAATACCGCCTGTACAGGACAAAAGGTATTTGTTCTGTCCAGAAGACCAAAAGCATAATGTATATACTGTGCACCTGACATAGCAATTGGTATATGGGTAAAAAGCTTTTCTATCGATGACTGAATTCCGGGAACACGTGAGTCACCAACTCCAGCTGTTGAATAACACGGTATATTATAATACCTCGCCAGCTGTACACAATCAATGTTGTACTGATTGAATTCAGGTGCACCATACATATCATGCAGGTTGTCCATCCGCGCCCTAACAGGCACACTGCCGTATATAACTGGTGTTCCTGGATTTACCATCTGAGATAATGCAATGCCCGAGAGAATTTCAGCATTAATCTGTGAAACCATGCCTGCTTCCTGAATTGGGGCGGTAGAGCCTCCCTGGGGCGAGCTTGAAACCACAAATGGCAAACCCCTTCTGGCAAATTCAATGAGCTTCTGTGTCGCATCGTCAACCATCTGCAGAGGACTTTTAACAGTACACGTAATAAAAGATATGACAGGATTTTCTCTGAAAGCCTCTCTGCCTCCTGCAATGATTTCTGCAAGTTTTATAACATTATCCAGTTGGGAAAGGTTCGTCAATCCGGCCTGTACATGCTTGGTTGTATTGTTCAGTGAGACAAAGAATTTATTAACATCATGGTTATTTTCGTTAATATCATCATCCTGTATATTAACCGGCCGTATAAAGAAATCAAGGTTTTCGAATTCTTCTGCAAGTCTGGCTGCAACAGCAAGACGTTCAACAGAGCCTCGCTTCTCTATGTAGAACGGCAGGGTCCTCCTTTGTCCACTGTCCTTCTCACTTGTGAAGACCTCCAGCTCTGTATCAAGCCAGATATTCGTTTCCGAGCCGCTCCCGAAATAGATACGCGGAGTCTTGGGGTCTAGTATAAGGGTATTGTTCGGATCCCTTGCTCCGAGTTTTACCACCGGGGGAGTTGATATAAGCGCCTCTTTTAAAACCATTGAAGGAATCTTTATTTTGGAAGATCGGTCATCATGCCTCTGAACAGTACATCCATGTCTTGAAAAAATATCGGATGCCTCCTCGTTAAAACAGAGAAGACCAGTCTCTTCAAGAATCCTCCTTGAGGTTTCGTCCAGCAGTCGTATTTCATCGATGTTCAGTCTTTCAAAAGGAATTCTCACAACAACACCTTCTCTAAAGCCATTTACCATAATATCACCCGACTCCACCTTTCTGCCTGAGTGCACGTGTATATTTTCTGCAATGTCTGTCAATTCCAAGTAACGCTTCTCCGGCACGCAGTGCGTGCATAACATTATTGTCAAGTGGATTGATTATGAGGGCATCCACAGAAAGAAACTGTGCCATATGGAGCAAAGCAATATTGACCAGTGAACGTTTTGGGAGGCCGAAAGAAATATTGCTCAGTGCAAGGACAGTCTTTGCACTGGTGAAGCGACCTTTGATCTCGAGCAAAGTCTTCAGAGTTATCATTCCCTGAGAATTATCAGTACCTACAGGCATGACGAGGGGGTCAAAAAATATTTTTTCTGCAGGTATTTTATATTTCTCTGCACTATTAAGGATCTTCTCGCAAGCCTGAATACGAGCCGAAACCTCTTTTGGTATCCCGCTTTCATCCATGGCAAGTGCAACCACTGAAACCCCATGCTCTGAAGCTAGGGGCATTATCTCTGAGATGCTCTCTTCAGTCGCCTTTACTGAATTAATCATTCCAACCCTGTATCCTCCTGCCCTGAGCCCTGCTTCCAGCACCCTGTAATCTGCACTGTCGATGCATAGACTCACCTGCACATTATCTTTCACTATTCCAACAAGCCATTCAATATTGTTAATCTCATCTTTGAAAGTTCCTTCACCTGTACCTACATTGATATCGATGAATTCAGCACCGGCCTTTTCCTGCTCTATAGCCATCTGTGCCAGCGTATCTGCATCCTTATTTAAAATCGCTTCTTTTATCTTTGGAACTGTTGCATTTATTTTTTCACCTATTATGATCATTTCATATATTCCACATCAGATAATGCTTGTGTTAATACCCGGGATTTCAGTCCTTATTTTTTCCCTTTTATCATCCGAAATAGCCGGCATCTCAGGCCTGGCCAGTATTTCAAGTACTATCTGTCGGGCACGATCACGTGAATCACGTGATCCATGCTTAATCCACTCCTTACGTGAACTCCTGTCAGACAATAAAGGAATAAACTGTTCACTACGCATAAATTTACGCGTATGACGGGACGAAACAAAGTGTCCTCCTGCACCTATTTTTTTCATTGTCTCGAATGCAATTGTCTCCTGATTCACTTCTATGCCCTTTACTGCACGCATTACCATGCCCAGTATTTCGTTGTCGACCACATATTTTTCAAGGCTGGCACACATACAGAACTCAATAAAGCCTGCTGCATCATGTATCCAGTTCCCCCCGGCAAGTGCAACCAGAAGGCTTGTAATAGCTGACTCATACCCTGCCTGCGCATCTATCGTCTTTGAATCAGACATCCCTGCTGTCGCATAGAAGGGAAGACCATAATGCTGGGCCAGCTGTGAGGCAGCAGCATTCATTAGCCCCATCTCAACAGCACCGCTCAGATATTTCATATCTTTCATGTCCGCCAGACTTGAAATACAGCCGTAAAATACAGGTGTACCAGGATTTACAAGCTGTGTGAGCATCACCCCTGCCAGTGTATCTACGTTCTGAACAACAAGGTTTCCTGCTAGTGTAACCGGTGAAGTTGCCCCACATAGCGGTTCAACAGGTGTAACAACAGGGATTCCTGCCTTTGCTACCTCAATTGTCAATTCGCTGTATTTATCGTCGAGTACAAAGGGACTGATACCACAGCATGTTACCATCGATATAATCGGTTTTTCCTTTAGCTCTTCCTTAGATCCAGCGATTATCTCAGCCATTTTTATGACATTTCTGACACCATTAACTGTGTATACACCGCCCATTACATGTTTGTTGCAGTAAGTAAGTGCTACCCCGAACCTGTTAACGTCAACATCTTCTTCTGGCACGTCACTCGGAAATATCGGAAGCATAAAAAAATGTATATTATCCAATGTATCAACAACCCGTGCTATATCCTTTAAATCAGCAAGTTTTGCACGTCTTCTATCATTGCTTCCCGGATCCATAATATAGAGTGCAGTACCCCCTGTGCCTGCATATACCTTTTTCCCACCTACCTCAAGACTGTTTTCTGGCTTACCTCCATGCATCCAGATCGTATTGGGGGCTTTTTCTATTATTTCTTTAAACATTTCAGGTTCTATTTTGACCAGACCGCTTTTATGGTCAACCTTTGCCCCTGCTGAGCTGAATAGTTCACGTGCGTGCAGGTGGTTGACCTTTATGCCGATTTCGGTAAATACTCTTATTGAGGCTTCATGGATTGTCTTTATATCTTGTTCACTTAGGGGCTTGTAAGAGCCGCCTTCAAGACCTTTTCGAGTTATCACAGTTGTTCTTCACCGCACCTGCGACCAAGTTCCTGTCCTGCGAGCTATACAGTTTTTCATCCCACAGAGCATGCATGGATTAGTCTCAGTTTTTGTGATCTCGTCAATCTTTCCTATGCCGAATATTCCTGAAACGGTTTTTCTTGGCGTCATCATACAACTTTTACTCAGATGAACATCGATCAAAGAGTTGTCGAGCATCTGAAATAACTTCCTCTGTTCCTGCACATTCCAGTCGCAGTATCCGGGGCTGAAGCGTAATGTTGTCATCTCCCCTCTTCTTCTTGTGACTATATCTAACTCCTTCTGAAATTTATCCACAATATTCTCTGCAGCAACAGAGCCGATAGTATCATAGATATAAGCTTGAGTCACCTTTTTCTTAAGAATAAGCTCATGCATAATAGAGTCTATATTTTCCCCTATTGTTGCCAGGAATACAGTTGCCCTATTACATTTTTTCAGGGCTTTTGTCATCTTTTTGCTTTTCAGGGTAATACTCTTATCAAGCAACAACTTCCCATCTTCTGCTGACTTGATATTCTTTTCCGTGAAGACAATCCTAGGGTTGATATAATTTGATGATTTTTCAATACATTTTTCGATATTCCTGGTCATCCTCTTAGAAAGTTTTCGTTTTTTACCGTACCCCAGTAAACGGCTTATTCTGTCAGTATTTATTTCAGGTTGAATATTCTCAATTATTTTCATTATGTCCTCTTTTAAACTCCAAAATAATAACTCTTTTTAGAATTATCACTATTATCCCCCTTCCAAAACACCTCGGCACCTGAAAGCCACAAGAAATAAAAAAAGCTTACCTCCTACTTGATTTAACGTATATGATTATAATAGGGCAATCAGAATTTGGTATTATATATATGCTAAGGAATTCGCTGATAATGATGAAGATCAATAACAGTAAACATGGCGCATTATAACAAAAATTGGTTGTTTTATCCAGAAATAGCTATTATTTTTGTTAATTTATTTATAAAAATGGTAAATCAGCCTGTTACTGCCTAGAATATAAGGCTTTTTTGTTTAAGAAACTCTCTTGCTACATCAGCGGGGGCCCTCTCTTCCTCGTCTACCTGATAGTTCATTTTTTGCATCTCAGAGTCACTCAGCACTCTATGCAGTTTATTCAGAATATCCTTCAGTTCCGGGTATTTGGCCATTGTCTCCCCCTTTATAAGCGGTGCAGCGTAATATGGAGGGAAAAAATGCCTGTCGTCCACCAGTACAACAAGCCTATATGCCTGAATCCTCCCATCAGTTGCAAATGCGCTTACGATATCCACGGCTTCCTCTTCGACTGCCTTGTACATCAGTCCCGGGTCCATCTGCCTGGGGTTTTTTGTGAATTCGAATCCATAATGCCTTATGAGTCCTGGATAGCCGTCGGGACGCTGCATGAATTCAGCAGTAAAACCAGACCTTAGTTTATCTTTGAATTTTTCAAGGTCGCTAATTTTCTTAATGCCCAGATATGATGCATGTTCTTCTCTCATAGTCAATGCATAGGTATTATTAAAACCAAAGGGTTTTAACCAGACAAGATTGAATTTCCTGAGAAATTCTTCTTTTACCTTCTGGTAGGTTATGTCCGGGTCTTTTTCAGTACCCATCTTCAGGATATTCACAAGTCCTGTACCTGTATATTCTGCATACAGGTCAAGGTCTCCAGTCTTGAGTGCATTAAAACAGACCATTGTTCCTCCAAGATTGAACTTCCTTTTTACATTTATATCGGTATTCTCTTCAATGATAATAGCCATAAGTTCGCCGAGTATTTCCTGTTCAGTAAAATTTTTTGAGCCGATCGTAATAAGCCTGTTTGATCCAGAAATCTGTTTCTTGCAACCGATAATTATAAAAATACATAAGATTATCAGGATTGTAATGACGGTTGAAACAATCTTTAAAGCATATGATGAATTTTTCATTTTAATACCTTCTTTCATTTATTTTAGTCCTTTTGGTCTCAATAACATCTCAATTTTTCCTATTAAGAAATCAAGAAAAAGTGCAAGCAGGGCTGAAGGTATTGCTCCTGCCAGCATCAGTTTGTAATTTATCGTCCTGAGGCCGCTAAATATAAGCTCTCCAAGTCCCCCTGCCCCTATCAGTGCAGCCAGTGTTGCAACCCCAACGCTTATTACAGTCGAAGTCCTTATTCCTGCCATTATAACCGGCATTGATAGCGGAATTTCTATTCTCCATAGAATCTGCATATCAGTCATACCCATACCGGTGGCTGCTTCAAGGACTGCAAGATCAACCTGGCGAATCCCTGTGTAGGTATTTCTGAGTATGGGGAGAAGTGCATATAGAAAGAGTGCAAGGAGTGCAGGCACCCAGCCTATAATGGGAAGGTTGACTGCCATGAGAATAGGTATTACCAGACCGAAAAGCGCAAGGCTCGGGATTGTCTGAACTGCTGCAGCAAAAGCCAGAACCGGTGAAGCCATCTTTCTCGATCTTGTAAGGATAATACCTGTAGGCACCGAGAACAATATTGCAGCTCCAACCGATATTGCAACCAGTTCAAAATGTTCAACCGTCAATCTGAGGATATCATTACCGTATCTGTCAAAAAAAATGTTCAGTTCATTCATTGATTTAACATTAAAGAATCTTGAAGTTCACCCCTTTAGAAAGTGCCGTTATCTTTATCTAATGGGGGAAAAGTCCCGTTCTTTCAACGGAGTTTATCCAATATTTAAAAACTTTTTATGACCCTCTCCCGGATTTTCTCCTTCTTAACGATGCCTTTTATTATGTTATCGTATCCCCTTACAGCTATGATATCGCTAACAGAATGCTTGAAAAAGTTAAGTGCATCAAGTATTGTCTCATCCGGCCTAAGATGAGCAATCTTCTCTATATCATGCATCCTGTCAGTAATTTCGCCGATATCAGTCATTATTTCTTCAAGTTTTATCATTAGCAGGCTGAGGTGAAAATGGTGTTTTCCAAGAAATTCGAGGATAAAACTGTTAGCAGGCTTTTCAATTATCTCTTTAGGGCTTCCAATCTGTAAAATCTCCCCCCTGTCCATTATTGCTATCCTGTCTGCTATTTTGACGGCCTCAAGGATATCATGTGTAACAAAGACAATTGTCTTTTTAATTTCATGCAAAAGTGTCAGGAATTCGTTCTGTAGCTGTTCCCGTGTTATAGGATCAAGTGCTCCGAAGGGTTCGTCCATCAAGACAATAGGAGGATCTGCTGCGAGTGCCCTTGCAACGCCAACACGCTGCTGCTGACCGCCGGAAAGCTCTGCGGGGAAGCGATCACGATATGTAGCGGGATTCAGCCCGACCATGGACAGTAGATCATCTACACGGCTTTTTATTTTCTCCTTAGTCCAGTGCATGAGCTCTGGTATGACACTTATATTACTTGAAATGGTAAGATGCGGAAAAAGTCCAATTGACTGTATTACATAACCTATATTGCGGCGAAGTTCTATTGGATTGTAATCTGAGATATTTATGCCGTCTATTGAAATCTCACCTTCTGAGGGATCAGTCAGCCGGTTTATCATTTTAAGGGTGGTTGTTTTCCCGCAACCGCTTGTCCCTAAAAGAACAAGTATCTCTCCTTCACTGACAGAAAAGGAGAGCGCCTTGACTGCCAAAATTCCATTGAATCTCTTGGAGACGTTATTAAATATAATTTTTTCCATCAATGAAACAACTATTGCTAATAATTATACTTAAATTTCTCCATAAATCTAAATTCATTTCTTAAAATATATGAAAAAAACCGCCTATATATAAGGACATAATAAAGATTCATAGACATTTAGTTGATTTATTACCTAAATATAACCTATACTACTGAATCCAATAACTTTTTTAAATCAATCAAAAGTACCCATTATCGCAAAATTATGCTTCAGTTTATGCTCAATACGACTATAAATTTATCATTATAAAATATTGCCTTTAAAGTTCAGATAAAGACAGATCCTTAAAACAGCAAAATTATGTTAAATATTAAGATATTTCAGGGGTATTTATGAGTGGTTTTGTGGTTTTATATGGACATCCAAATAAAAAAGATGCAGATAAGATGTTTAAAAAAATCAAACATAGAGGACCTTATCTTTCCGGTTCCTGTCAGATTGAACAGACAATAATGGCTCAAAATTATCTTAAAGCAGATTTTCCGGCAGACAAAAAAGAAACGATTCAGATTCCGGTATCGTGCACACAAAATAAATGCCTTAAAATATGCTATGACGGCCAGATTGGGAACTTGAATGAGCCGACCTTTAAACATACATTTAATGACGGTCATATTACAGAAGAACAACTGCTACTTCAACTATACAATAAATACGGTAACAGAATATTTCAGTATCTTGGTGATGCCATCTTTGCATTTGTAATATCAAATGGTAAAGAGCTCTTTGCGGCCAGAGATCTTTTGGGAATCAAAACACTATTCTATGGAAAAAAGGATAATGGCCTATATCTCGCATCTGAACTCAAAAGCCTTGCTGCAGTAACCGACGACATCAACGAATTCCCGCCGGGTCATTACATGGACAGCAGTGGCCGTTTGTCCCGCTTTGCCGAATTGTCAAAAGATCTTCCAGAGGTCATTAATACTGATATCAAACAGATCGCAGATGATATAAGAGACATCATAAAAAGAAGTATTCGTAGCCGGGTTGACTTTTCTGTGCCGACGGCTGCACTGCTCAGCGGCGGTATGGACAGCAGCGTAATAGGCTATCTGGCTAATGAAATCTACAAGGAAAATTTTGGTGCTGATGCCAGATTAAAGACCTTTGCAATTGGTGTTGGTGAAAGCGGAGATATTCAGAATGCCCGTATTATGTCAAGACACATCGGCTCTGACCATCATGAGTTAATCGTAAACCTTGAGCAGGTTCTTGAGGTTCTTCCAGAAGTTATTTATTATCTTGAGTCTTTTGATCCTTCGCTGGTCAGAAGTTCTGTATCAAATTACCTAATCTCAGGTTTTGCAAAAAGCCATGGAATCGAGTTACTGCTTTCCGGTGAAGGTGGTGATGAGGTATTTTGTGGCTATAACTATCTTAAAGACTTCCCTGCCAAAGAATTATATCACCGTCAGATTGAATGTCTAAATTTTCTGCATAATAATGCCTCTTTGAGGCTTGACCGGATGAACCAGTGTCATTCCGTACGTGTTGTTGCTCCCCTGATATCCGGAGAACTGCTTAATTACTCGCTCAGGATTCCTCCAGAATTCAAGCAGAAACCTTCAGGGGAACAAAAAATAGAAAAATGGATATTCAGAAAAGCCTATGAGGACTTTCTGCCTGAAGCTATTACATGGCGATCAAAGCAGGAATTTTCTCAGGGATCAGGCTCGGCAGCTGTTCTTTCCAGTTACTTCGACAATTTGATCAGCGATGAGGAGTTCGTCAAAACAAAGTCAAGATATCCAATGATCAGGAGCAAGGAGGAGCTCTACTATTTCCACATATTTACCGATCATTTCGGTGCTGACCGAGCAGTCGAAACTGTCGGGCAGTGGATTTTACTTTAATCAAAATGGACAGGGATAAACATAACAAAAATTTATTTAAAACTAATAAATATTTCGCCTTTCCAGATCTATAGCTGCAAATAATTTATTTTCAAAAACCCTATATTTCTACTAATAAATTTCGATCCACTTCTGATATTTTTGATATAATTTCATCTGAAAGACCTAATATAGTATATACGAGCAGTAATAGTGTACTATAACTAAAATTATGCAGATTGGTACTTATAAGTTTGACAGGGTTGAGTTTGCAGGCTCTCTGGGTGACCTGGGTACATTAATCCCTCTATCTGTGGCACTCATGGTTATCACGGGACTGAGTGTCTCTTCAGTACTTTTAATGGTCGGCCTTTACTATATATTAAGCGGAATTTACTTTAAACTCCCTATACCTGTTCAGCCATTAAAGGTAGTATCAGCAATAGCAATTGCATATCCTGAAAAGATAACGCTTTCTGTTATGGGAGCCGCCGGGGTCATCTTCGGGATAATTTTACTTTTACTTGCTGTTACTGGACTCATAAACTGGCTCGCCAAATTCTTTACAAAACCTATCATGCGGGGGATTCAGGTTGGACTTGGTTTCATTCTTATTAACAAAGGGATCAGTTTCATACTTAGACCTGATCTTTTAATTCAAGGAACCGGTGAACATCTCACTTTTTTCGGTATATCATACAATCTCATAATCGGTATTTTGGGTGTTATTATTGTACTTTTATTTATATCAAGCAAGCGTTTTCCAGCAGCAATTTTAATTGTGACTGCCGGAATTGTTACAGGTATTATATCTGGCTCATTGAAAGGAGTAAATCTTACACTTGGTCCGACAACAATAGAAATTGTAAAACCATCGACAAGTGATTTTATTAATGCATTGATTCTTCTGGTAATACCTCAGATACCATTAACCCTTGGCAATGCCGTTATGGGAACAGCAGACACATGTTTTGCCCTTTTTGGCAAAGGTGAGCTTACAAGAAAGACAACTTACAGGGCCTTCGGGGTCAGTATGGGATTAATGAATATTCTGACCGGTGCAGTTGCAGGCATGCCAATGTGTCATGGAGCAGGAGGACTTGCAGCTCACTACAGGTTCGGCGCCAGGACCGGTGGTTCTAACATAATGATAGGTTCTATTTTTTTAATAACAGCATTAGTATTTGGCAAAATCGGCATTTCTCTTCTCTCCTCTATACCAAACGCCATACTTGGTGTCCTTTTACTCTTTGCAGGATTAGAACTTGCATTATTAATAAGGGATCTAAAAGAAAAAAGAGATTTCTTTATATCATTTCTTATTGCTGGAATCGGCCTTGCAACAACAAACATGGCAATTGCATTTTTCTCCGGAATAATAGTTATGTACCTGATCAGGTGGAGAAATATCGAAATTTAGTATCTTACTATTCGCAAAGCGCAGAGCGCTTGGCGCATAGCGTTCTTTTTACTTCCTACTTCCTACTTTTTCTGGTTTTTAATAATATCATCAGCCCAGCTCATTGCAGCAGAGACCGTGGGGAATCCTATTGTACTTGTCAGGATGATTATTGCATGATAAATCTCCTCAGGTTTTGCCCCTGATTCAAGCGCCCTTCTTGTATGAGAATGTACAGAGCCTTCTGACCTTATGGCAGTAGCAGCCGCCAATTGTATTAGATGGGAAGTTTTTTTATTAAGAGGCCCGGCTGACCTTGTTACCTTTCCCAGGTTATCAACAGCAGTAAAATAGTTCTTAAATCTTTTTTTGATACTTAAATACTGTTTTGGTAATTTTGTCATAATTAAACCTCCATATTATTATTATTTATTATTAGCTAATTATGGTGACCATCTTAAAGTAATTGCTTAAGCTTTTTCGAATTATTCCCTATACACATATCTTATACCCCTCAGTCCGTACTTACTGGTTGTTCTTTCATGGACTACGGAAAAGATTAATATCTGCGGCACAATTTTTTAAAATTCTCTGACCTAGAGCTAAGGAAAAATCCATCCCTAATAATAGGGATGGATTACATTATCTATTTCCCTGTTTGTTTCTGAAGGTATTTGTAGAAATCCCCTTTTGTGGATAGAATCAGCCAGTCCTTCTCAGATAATGTTGTGTTATAGGTCTCCATGGTCTTCAAAAAGCGGTAGAAATCCCTTGCTTCAGGACTCTGGTTATATGCTTTAGCATATATAGCAGTAGCTTCAGCATCAGCCTTACCCTTAATCGTCTGTGCAGTTCTATATGCTTCTGATTGTATTTTCTTTAGCTCGCGTTCTTTATTACCCAAAATTATAGAGGCTTCCCCCTGCCCTTCAGAACGAAATTTATCGGCGATCCGTTTACGCTCAGTAATCATCCTTTCGTATATCTTCTTTTGAACTTCTTCAACGTAATTGATTCTTTTGAATCTAAGGTCGAGCAGTTCAATCCCGAGTTCCAGTGTACGCCCAGCTGCAGCTTCAATAATAGAACGCGTTATTTTTTCCCTGCCATCTTTAATTTTAACGAAAGTTATGGCATCTTTTTCGTCTTTTAATTCTTCAGATGTTTGATATTCCCGGTTCGTTGAACGGACTATCTCGACCAGTTCGTGTTTGGCAATTGCATTCCGGGTCTCACCGTCTAAAATATCACTCAGACGGGATAGGGCACGCCGTTCGTTCTGCACGCGCCGAAAGAACAGTAACGGGTCTTTTATGTGCCAGCGTGCATACGTATCTACCCAGATAAACCTTTTATCTTTTGTTGGAACCTCATTGGGATCGCCATCCCATTCCAGAAAACGCTTTTCGAAGAAATTAGCTTTCTGTATAAAGGGTATCTTGAATTTTATGCCAGGAGTTATAATCGGCTCGCGCACCGGTTTGCCAAACTGTGTAATGATCACCTGCTCTGTTTCGTTTACAATAAAAGCAGATGATAGAACTACGCCCAGGATGATAAATACAAACAGTGCAATAACTATATATTTTGTATTCTTCATTTTTTATCCCCTCCCTTCTCAAGCTGGAATAATGGCAATATCCCGGTGGCTTCCTCATCAGTAATCAACTTTCTCCCGACTTTTCTTAGAATTTCATTCATTGTCTCCAGATAAATACGCTGTCGTGTAACTTCTTTTGCTTTGATATACTCCTTAAAAACGGCATTGAATTTCGCTGCCTCGCCCCGTGCCCTGTTAACACGTTCGAGTGCATATCCTCTAGATTCTTCAATTGTTTTTGCTGCCTCGCCCCGTGCCCTCGGGATTATTCTGTTATATTCGGATTTAGCCTGATTAATCAGTTTCTCCCGCTCCTGCTGCGCTTCATTGACTTCATTAAAGGCTGGTTTAACCGGTTCTGGCGGGTTCACATCCTGAAGTACCACCTGATCCACTTTTAATCCCAGTTCATATTGATCGCTTAATTCCTGAAGTTTCATGGCAACAGTGCTGGCAACTTCCTTACGGCCAATGGTTATTACCTCGTCAACTGTGCGGTCACCAACAACCTCACGTGTAACCGCTTCATTGATATCACGAAAGGTCTGTTCAGCATTTCTTACACGGAACAAGTATTTATAGGGATCCTTGATACGGTATTGTACAATCCATTCTACCTCGGCAGCATTGAGATCTCCAGTCAACATTAAAGACTCCTCCAGATAGCCTCTTGCAGAATACTGTGTTCTCACACCAGGTGTGCGTGTACGAAAACCGAATTCGAGCTTTTTCTGTCTCTCGACAGGCACCTTGTACACCTGTTCGATTCTAAACGGCAGCTTGTAATTTAAGCCAGGATTCACTGTGCGTGTATATTCCCCGAATCTCAGGATTACCCCGACTTCTTCAGGATCTATGGTGAAAAGTGTTGAATACAGAAATAAAACCAGAAGGACTACTATTACTATATTAGTAATTATCTTTACATTTATGCTGGGTATTTTAATATCCTTAAGATCAGGCGGTCGAATATTTTTTAATTCAAATGGTGTTTTTTGCTCCATAAATCTTATCCCCCTTTCTTTTTTAAATTATATATTAAATCGAATTAAGATAAAATAGTTAATTATGGAATTTGCCTTTTGAAGCTTAAAATAAATAAAACAACAATTGAAAAAACCAGTCTTTTTAATATTTTAAGCTGAATTGAAAATCATTACTTGGAAGGTGTAGCTGGTTCAGCAGGAGCACCCTGATCTGCAGGCTGTAAAGGCTGCCCGCCCTGTATAGGGCCTGTTGTATCTTCAGGAATGCTTTTTTCCTGTTCTGTTGCAACAGGTGTAGTCTGTTTTACTACAGAACCACCTCTTGCAGTTATAATAGCCAGCAAAAGTGAGGTAAGCATAAAAACTACTGCAGCAATAGTGGTAAGTTTACTGAAAAATGTAGCTGCCCCGCGAGCGCCAAAAAGGGTCTGGCTTGAGCCTCCGAAAGCAGCGCCTAGTTCAGCCCCCTTTCCACTCTGAATAAGGACGATAAATATCAGAAAAAAGCTGACTATCAGATGAATTACTAAAAGTAAAGTTGCCATTATATCTCCCTTTTAAAACATACTATCCTTGAAAAACTTTCAGGTTTGAGGCTTGCGCCTCCCACAAGAGCACCATTAATGTCCTTACAGGCCATCAGGCTGTCAACATTATCAGTAGTAACACTTCCACCATATATTATACGAATTTCATCAGCTTTATTTCCATATAAACCCCTTAGAACTTCTCTTATAAATGCATGTGCTTCCTGTGCCTGATCGGTGGTTGCTGTTTTCCCTGTGCCGATTGCCCATATTGGCTCATAGGCAACAACAAGATTTTCCGTGTCGACTTCGGTCAGACCGGCCTCTATCTCCTTTTTAATTACATCAAAAGTCTTGCCTGTCTCCCTCTCTTCAATGGATTCCCCGATACAAAATATGACACCAAGACCACTTGCACTTGCAGCCTTTATTTTCCTGTTTACAATCAAATCATCTTCGGAAAAATACTGTCTTCTCTCTGAGTGTCCGATAATAACATGCCTGCACCCTGCATTAATAAGCATTAAAGGGGAAATTTCACCTGTATAAGCACCCTTCTCTTCCCAATAGACATCCTGTGCAGAAAGCTGTAGATTAGTGCCCTTTATTTTATTGTACGCCTCATTCAATGAAGTAAATGGCGGTGCAATTATAATATCAACATCTGTAACATTTTTAACTGCTGGAATGAAACTGAGAAGAAACTCTCTGGTTTCTTCAGCAGTTTTGTTCATTTTCCAGTTTGCTGCTATGAAATATCTATTCATATCGAGTTAATCTAATTTCTAAAGTAAACCCCGTTAGAAGAACTTCGCCCTTCAAACAGGGTAAATATTGTCAAATTTAATTAAACCTGTTCATCGCTTTGTTTACACCTTCAGTAACAATATAGTAAACAGCTTCTCCAGCCTTCTTTATCACTTCTCTGATCAGAGGAATCTCATTTCTTTTGAACTTTGATAGAACATAATCTTCCGCAGGAATAAGATTATCCCTTCCTATACCTATCTTTATTCTGATAAAATCTCCGGTTCCTAAGTGCTGTATTATAGACTCGATGCCTCTATGCCCCCCTGATGAGCCTCTCCTGCGTATTTTAAATCTTCCTATTTCCATATCCATGTCATCCTGGATTACCATGATTTTTTCTGTTGGGATATTAAATTTTTCTGCTACTTTTCGAACTGCAGTCCCACTTCTGTTCATTAAAGTCAATGGCTCAATAATAATAATTTCATTTCTGTCAATAAAGCTATTACATATTCTATAAACTTTCGTTTCCTTAAACATTAAACCATGTTTTTCGGTAAATTCCTTTAGAACCATAAACCCGATATTATGCCTTGTTCTTTCATATCTGCCACCGGGATTACCAAGACCAACAACAAGCCACAAAAATTTATTTCTCCTTATCTTTCTCCTTATCTTCCTCTTTCTCTTTTTCTCCCTCTACCTCTTCCTCTTTCTTGCCTTTCTTAATTATCTCTGGTTCAGCAGCTTCAGCAGCTACTTCTACCACTGCAGGAGCAGCTTCTTCTATAACAATTGGGGCGGTAACTGTTACTATAACATCTCCCGGATCAGTTAAAACCTTGATACCTTCATCAAATTTTAAATCACTAACATGAATAGACTGACCGACCTCGAGATTCGATATATCAACCTCTACCATATCAGGTAACTCATCAGGTAAACACTCTATTTCAACTACTCGTAAAGTATGCTGAAGTATTCCGCCGTCTCTTTTAACGCCTATAGGTTCACCTAATGCCTTAATATGAACAGTAACCCTTATCTTTTCGGTAAGCAATACCTCAAAAAAGTCTGAGTGAAGGAGCTCACCCTTTACAGGATCTACCTGATAATCTTTTAAAAGAGCCAGTTTCTTTACTCCGTCGTCAAACTGTAAGTCGACTATTATCTGTTCACCCGACATGGTATTGATAAGCCTTGTGATTTCTTTTCTCGAAACTTTTATAGATTGTGACCTCCCTTCTCTATAGAGAACAGCCGGAATCATGCCCGTTCTTCTCATAGAACGGGCGGCTTTTTTGCCCTGTTCTTCTCTTTTTTCTACAGTTATGCTCATTCTTTCCATTTTTATTCCCCCTCTATACGAATCCTAGACACCATGAATCACCTCTATACAAATAGCGAACTTATAGATGTTTCCTCGTGAATCCTTCTTATTGCTTCACCTAGAAGTGAAGCTATGCTCAATACAGTCAACTTTTTGCATTCCTCTTTTTTACTGTCAAGCTGAATTGTATCGGTAACAATCATTTCCTCTAACTGAGAGTTGTTTATCTTTTCTATTGAATTGCCTGAAAGTACCGCATGAGTACACGCAGCAGAAATTTTTTTTGCACCCTTCTCTTTAAGTGCCGTTGATGCCCTCGTAATCGTCCCTGCCGTATCTACCATATCATCTATAATAAGTGCATCCATATTGTCTACAGAACCTATAACGTTCATAACTTCACAATCATTCACATCCTCACGTCTCTTATCAATTATAGCCATACTGCAGTTTATCCTCTTTGCAAATGCCCTGGCACGCTCAACACCACCAGCATCTGGTGAAACTATCACAAGATTCTCTGTTTTATATTCCTTCTTTATATAATCTAGTAACACAGGTGTTGCAAAAAGATTATCAACAGGTATATTAAAAAATCCCTGTATCTGGCCGGCATGGAGATCTACAGTGAGTATCCTGCTGGTACCCACCGCTGTTATCAGATCAGCCACCATCTTAGCTGAAATCGGCACCCTCGGCTGAACCTTTCTGTCCTGTCTTGCATATCCGAAGTAAGGAATTACGGCTGTAATCCTACCGGATGATGCCCTTTTGAGTGCATCAATCATTAGCAAGAGCTCTATTATATTATGGCTGACAGGCGTACATGTTGGTTGCAGTACAAACACATCTGCACCTCTTGTATTTTCGTTAATCCTGACCAAAATCTCGCCATCGCTGAAGGTCGAAACAGTAGCATCACCAACTTCTATTTTCAGATAGTTTGCAACATCCTTTGCCAGATCCTTATGTGCTGTACCTGAAAACAGTTTCAATCCATGTAGCATTTTATCCCCCTAAATTTTAAATGGGTAACAGGAACTGTTTTCTCTTGCCCCTCAACTTCTTTCGCTTTGCGCAGAGCGCTTGGCGCATAGCGTTCTTTTTATTCCTTACTCTTTGTCATTTGCCTTTTTCGCCCTGCTCCCTGCTCCTTGCACCCTGCTTTTTACTCCTTACTCCTTACTTCTCACTTTTCACTTTTCACTTAACCTGGCTGGGGCGGGAGGACTCGAACCTCCATATGGGAGATCCAAAATCTCCTGACTTGCCGTTTGTCGACGCCCCAAAAACTAAATAGAAAATAGGAATTGACAATAGTAGCAACCACCTATTATTTCTTATTTCCTACCCTCCCACTTTTCTTTTAGATTCAGGGTCTTTACAACTTTACACCAGTTATCTCCCATATTTCCCGATGCCCTAATCGCTTCTTTAGCAGAATTAAAGACGCCAAAAACAGTAGGTCCACTTCCACTCATGGAAGATATAACCGCACCGTTCTTAATCAGTCTTTTCTTTATCTCATCAACCATACGATATTTTCTGATGACCGGCTTTTCAAGGTCATTGAATATCATATGGCGTAAAGAAATAAAATCCTTTTTTTTAAGAGTTTGAAGAAATAGTTTAATATCAACAGGTTTTTTTGTCAACTTTGCATTATACGATCTATATGCCCATGATGCAGGTATTGATATATCAGGCTTCACAAGGAGCATTACAACTGAGCTGTTTATTTTAATATCTTTCACTTTCTCACCTCTTCCTTCTACAAGAGAAAACGGACCACCTATAAAAAATGGCACATCAGAGCCAATTTTTGAAGCGAGTTTCATCAGGTCTTTATTATCAAGCTTCAAGCCCCACATCCTGTTAAGACCTATAAGAGTGCATGCTGCATCGCTGCTTCCACCACCAAGGCCTGCTGCAACTGGAATCTCTTTTTTAAGTATTATCCTTGCACCTCGTTTATATGAAGAGTAATTCTTAATCAGCATAGCCGCTTTGTAAACAAGATTTTCTTCTTTTGGGATATCACTATCAACGTCAGATATTAATTCAATCACTTCAGCATCCTTAAAGGACAACCTGTCAAATAAATCTATACAATGCATGGTACTGATAATGTTATGATAGCCGTCATCTCTTTTATTTATAACGGCAAGAAACCAGTTTATTTTCGCAGGGGCGTTAAGTACAAACTTCATTGCGAGTTAAATGATAAAGGAGGAGTTAAAAAAATCATCTGTTTTTAATCTTCGATCGAAGATCCCGGATCTTCTTTTCGACTCTTTCTTTCAATCCTTCTTCTTTTTCATGAAACATTATTGCCTTTTCCCATAACTCTACAGCCTTCTCTGTCTCACCTACAGCTTTGTATACATCTCCAAGATGTTCAAGTATTACCGGATCATTTTTTGTTATTTCAACAGCTCTTTTAAGAGCCTCTATTGCCTCATTATATCTCCCCTTTTTAAAATATACCCATCCAAGACTGTCGATGATATATCCATTATCAGGTTTAATTTCAAGCGCGCGCATTATAAGGTCCTCGGATTCGTCAAGATTCATATCTTTTTCAGCAAAGGTATATCCCAGATAATTCAGAGCATCAGCATGATCAGGATTAATTTCAATTGCTTTGTTTAAATAATCTATCATTTCTTCAAATCTTCCTGTTTTATCAAATAATACAGCGAGATTATAATACAGGTCAGCATTATTGCTGAACTTCTGGAGAGCTTCGTTAAGTACAGTCTCTGCCTTTGCATAATCTTTCTTATGAATATATGTCATTGCCAGGTAAATGTAAACATCGGGATTTTCTTTATCAATCTCGAGTATATTTTCATATACCTTTATTGCATCATCATCTCTCTCAAGTATGGAGTATATATAGGCAAGGTGCAAAAATGCGTTAATATTTTCTGGTTCCTGAGATATGATCTTTTCTAATTCAGCAATAGCCTCATCTAATAGATCCATCTCTTCAAGAACAATCGAAAGATAATATCTTATCTGGGTATTCTCAGGCTTTGCCTCAAGGGAAAGCCTGAATTCTTCCAATGCCTTTCCATACTGTTTCTCTTCATAATAAAGCATTCCAAGCCTTACATGTATATCAATGTTTCTGGGCTGTTGCAAGCTCAATTTTACGAGCTCTTCTATTGCCTTGGGAACAGTCTTCTGCTTTAGATAAACCTCTGCGAGCCTCTCCCTGGCCTTTATATGATGTGGATAACTGCTTAGAGCCTTCTTGTAATTCTCTTCTGCTTCCTTCAGTTGATTCTTTATTTCGTATATTATCCCGAGCTTAAAATATACTGTATAGGAATCTGGCCTTACCTTAAGAGCCTTTTTTAAATACATCACTGCCTTATCATATTCCTTTTTATCAATATAGATTGAGCTAAGATAATCTATCGCTATTAAATTATCAGGATCTTTATTAATCAATCCCTCTAGAACTTCAACGGCCTTATCAAGTTCTTTATTGTAATAATATAGCGTCCCGAGAAAAAGTACGGCATTATTATTTTCCGGGTCGATTTCAATTATCTTATTATAAGTGCTTATTGCATCATCAAGCCTCTCCTGGCTGTTGTAAATCTCACCTGCAAGTAAAAGGGCCGGGACATAATCAGGGTTTTCTTTAAGAATCTCTTCTGTTAATGCAAGGGCTTCAGATATCTTTCCTGTACGATTCAACATATAGCTAATCTGCAACTTTAGAAACGATGACCCCGGGTCATATTTAAGTGCTTGCCTATAATATTCAAGGGCTTCTTCCCATTTATTCGAAATATCAGCCTCATAACCCAGGATATAGAAATAATATGAGTTGTATAAAGGTGTTTGATTGTCCTCTATTGCCCTTACTTGTATTTCAGTACAGGAGTATACAAAGATAGACAGTATAGCTATAATTAACAACTTAAATCTCACATCAATATTATTACATATAAGCAAAAGTCAGTTCAAACAGGAAGATTTAACAAAAAAAATTAACTAAAGATATTAACGGTGGGATCAGGATAATATACCATCGAGTATATCTTTCTGCAGATTTCCATATGCAACTATTGAAAAAAGTTCCTTTCTGATGAATCTCTCTGCCATTTCCTTTACATTTTTCATATCAACCATGTCTATAGACTTCATTACCTCTTCCGGTGTTATATATCTGCCGAAATAAATTTCCTGTCTGGCAATGTTATTCATGCGGCTCCCTGTCGATTCAAGTCCAAGAACAATATTGCCCTTCAGGTGTTTTTTGGCACGATCAAGTTCTGTAACCGTGAGCGTATCCCTTAACTTAATCATCTCATTAATTATCAGATTAGCCACTTTTCTGACTTTTTTGTTGCTTACACCAGCGTAAACTCCCCATAAACCGGTATCCAGATATAAGGCAATAAATGAAAATATTGAATAAGCAAGCCCTCTATTTTCTCTTATCTCCTGAAAAAGACGTGAACTGACACCTGCACCCAGTAAAGTATTCAGTACAAATAGAGAGTATCTTTCCTTACTAGCCTGTTGCAGAGAGGGGACACCAATGCAAATATGTGCCTCTGACAGATCTTTTGTAAATACCTTTATCTCACGACGAAAATAAGGCGTTATGCCTTTCTTGGGTTGTGATCCCCTCCGTAATCCGCCGAAACTCTTGTTAAACATTTTAATCAGATTTTCAGGAACAAAATTTCCTGCACAGGAAATAACTATATCTTTTGTCCCATAATACTTCTTGATGTATGAAAGTAGGTCATCTCTTGTAAAAGAATCTATTGTCTCCCTTCGCCCAAGGATAGACTGGCCAAGACCAATCTCCCCCCATACAGTCTTATTAAAAATGTCGTGAATATAATCATCAGGTATATCCATAGCCATCTTTATCTCTTCATTAATTACTTTTTTTTCTTTTTCTAACTCCTCCTCAGGAAAGACTGAATTAACAAAGATGTCAGAAAGCAGATCTATTCCCTTCTCAAGATATTCATCGATGACCTTTATATAAAACGCAGTATTTTCCCTTGAAGTAAATGCATTCAGGTCTCCCCCTATGGAATCAATCTCTATGGCTATATCTTTTACAGTCCGTTTTTTTGTTCCTTTAAAAAACAGGTGTTCAAGAAAGTGAGATATACCGTTCTGAGACGGCATCTCGTATCTGGATCCAACCTTTACCCATACGCCAACAGCCACCGAACGCACATTTTTAAATGACTCCATAACTACGGGAATTCCGTTTTCAAGATATTCTTTCTTGAACATTTCTATTCCTAGCTATTGTTGGTTTCTTTCATTCTGTAAACCCTGTTAGAAGACCTTCGCCCTTCTAACAGGGTAAATGAACCTCGACAAGCTTACACTTGAAGTATCTCTTGTTTCTTCTATCTGCCGAAGCAAAAGAGAAAGCCTTTCATTCATCTATGTGCTAAAACCAGTGGTCTTCTGCGATGGCGGATAAAAATAAGGGGATATATATATCCCCTTAAAAAACAATATAACATTTAATATTTATTCCCTTCTATAACTTTTCTTTCTCATCGCTTCTTTTCTGCTAAGGCGGACCCTGCCCATTTTATCTATTTCTATAACCTTTACAAGAATTTCATCTCCTTCATTCACCTCATCTGTAATCTTTGATATCCTTTTTTCAGACAACTGTGATATGTGGAGAAGTCCTTCAGTTCCCGGAAGTATCTCGACAAATGCACCGAAATCCATTATCTTCTTTACCTTTCCCAGATATATTTTGCCAACCTCTGCCTCTGCAGTAATATTATTAATGATGTCTATTGCCTTCTGAGCTGACGTTCCATTTGCAGCAGCAATGTTGATAAGACCGCTGTCGTCTATATTAATTTTTACACCTGTCTGTTCAATAATACTGCGAATTACCTTTCCACCCGTCCCAATAACGTCGCGTATCTTATCCTGCTTTATATGCATTGTATAAATCCTCGGTGCATGTTTCGGGAGAGATGTACGAGGGCTTTCCAGGGTCTCTTTCATTTTATTAAGAATAAAGAGCCTTCCCTGCCTCGCCCGTTCAAGTGCATCTTCCATTACATCACGTGATATACCGCCTATTTTGGTGTCCATCTGGAAAGCGGTGATACCATTTTCCGTCCCTGTAACCTTAAAATCCATATCACCGTGATGGTCTTCCAGCCCGAGGATATCAGTAAGTATAACTACTCTCTCCCCTTCTTTTATCAGTCCCATTGCAATTCCTACAACAGGTGCTTTTATAGGAACACCTGCATCCATCAATGCAAGCGTACCACCGCATACCGTTGCCATTGAAGAAGAGCCATTTGATTCCAGGATGTCTGATACAATTCTTACGGTATATGGAAACTCTGTTTTTAAAGGCATAACCGCCTTTAGCGCTTTTTCAGCAAGTATGCCGTGACCGATTTCTCTTCTGCCAGGCGATCTCAGAAACTTTACTTCACCAACACTGAAAGGAGGAAAGTTATAGTGCAGCATGAAGGTCTTGGATGCTTCACCATCAAGGGAGTCTATTTTCTGCTCATCATCGGATGTGCCAAGTGTTACAACAGCAAGGCATTGTGTTTCACCTCTTATAAATAATGCTGAACCGTGAGCTCTCGGAAGTATGCCAACATCAGAGGAAATGTTCCTTATCTGTTCATGGTTTCTTCCGTCTGCCCTGACGTTTTGATTTAATATCATATCTCTTACAAGCTTCTTTTCCAAATCATTACAAATTGTGGCAATAACCCTGGAAATATCATTTTCACCTGTATTTATTGTCTCTATCACCTCTTGCAGTATTTCATCGAGGCGGGCCTGTCTTCTCATCTTATCATGTATCATAATGGCATTTTTTATCTTGTCTAAGGACATTTCTGTTACTTTATTTATTAAAGCCTCATCTATAATCGGTGGAATTATAACTCTTTTCTCTTTGCCTGATTTGGCCTTAAGTTCCTTCTGAACTTCGCATAACCTGATAATCTCAATATGTGCAATATCAATAGCTTCAAGGAGATCGGCTTCACTCATTTCCTGAGCACTGCCCTCAACCATTACAACTGCATCTTCTGTCCCAGCAACAACGAGATTAAGATCGCATTCCTCTGTCTCTCTCAAATCAGGATTTATTACAAATGAACCCGAAACTCTTCCGATTCTTACCGCACCAACAGGCCCGTTAAACGGGATATCTGATATTTCAAGGGCAGCAGACATAGTTATAATTCCGAGTATATCAGCAACGTTTTCATCGCCATATGAAAGAACATTTATTATACCTTGAGTTTCATAATTAAAACCTTCTGGGAAGAGCGGTCTCATGGGCCTGTCTATAAGGCGGGATGTAAGAACTTCTTTTTCGGTTGGCCTTCCTTCTCTTTTAAAAAAACCCCCTGGTATTTTACCAGCAGAATAAGCCTTTTCCTGATAATCTATTGTTAATGGTAAAAAGTCTACGCCTTCCCTTAGGGTTTTACTGCTAACAGCGGTTGCCAGTACCACAGTATCACCGTATCGGGCAACTACTGCACCATCTGCCTGTCTTGCCAGTTTACCAGTTTCTAAGCTGAGCTTTTTACTACGAACCTCCGCATCTACAGTATTTAACATTATTTTCTATTTCCTTAGTCCAAGCCGGCCTATAACATTTTCGTACCTATGTCTGTTAGTACTTTTAAGATAGTCAAGCAACTTTCTTCTGCGTCCTACAAGTATTAATAATCCCCTTCTTGAATGGTGATCCTTGGTATGGGTCCTGAAATGCTCTGTCAGGTATCCTATCCTCTTGCTCAACAGGGCTATCTGAACCTCTGGTGAACCAGTATCACCGTCATGAAGTTTGAAATCGTTTATTATTGTCTGCTTTTTATCTCTGTCAATTCCCATTCCATCACCACCTGTCAATCTTAAATTTGGATTAAATTAAGATTAGCACATGCCGTCTAATTCTGTAAAGTTAACCGGTTGGCTTTATTAACGCAAGCTAAGAGCTTTTGCCATATATATATTTTGGTAAACCCCGTTAAATAAGGTGTTGCATGTCTGTGTCTTTAGACCACCGACTGCAACCTGCCTGCCGGCAGGCATATTTTTAACCTCCGATTTTATCGAAGGCTTTACTTTTACGGGGTAAAAGTTACAGATAAATCCTTGTGTAATGTAGTCAGATAAAGGTTTAGACTTCAAAAAAGCCCTGATGAAAAATCATCAGGGCTTTCCTTTCCATCATCCTTTTCTAAAGGTTTTATTCTATTAGAAAAATTTATGATTTCTAACTTGATTACTCAATCTTTTTTATGTTTTTGAGAACTTTCTTACTGCCATCTATTTCAAAATCACATTCAACTTCTTCTCCAACATCCTCTATCATATACGGCGCATCCGGGTCAAATACAACTTCTGTCTCTTTACCTTTTTCATCCTTGATCGTTACAGTATTCTTATCAGAATCCTTTCTGACGATTTCACCCTTTACCTTCAGTACCAAGTTTTTTGCAACATTCTTGTCGGCCTCGCTTATATAATCACATTCAATATCTTCTCCGACAGCACCTGAGAGCGCATACTCAGCATCCGGATCATAATAAACTTCTGTCTCTTTGCCTTTTTCATCCTTGATCGTTACAGTATTCTTATCCGAATCCACGCTAATGATCTTTCCCTTTACCTTCTTTAGCTCCTCACCAGCTAATACAACACCTGCAAACGCAAAAATGAGCGTAAGCACGAGTGCCATTGAAATAATCTTTTTCATGGAATTTATCCCCCTTTTTATTTGTTTTAATTTTATGATATCACGAATATAACTATCCCGCTATCAATTAACCGCTTATATCAGAATAGATTAACCCAAAAATGCACTTAGGAAAATGCAGGTGTTGCGAAAAAATTAATTTTTCGATACCTTAACGTACCTCTACCATATTCGAAATGGTATATTTTCATTAAAACAACAATTAAGGATAATTTCATAATCATCGAGTTAAATAAATTTTTGAGCAATGTCTGCATTTTTCGGGTTAACAATAATTTCTAACTGGATAAAATAAATCAGGAAAGATTTAAGATAACTTGTTTATTATAAATTTATAAATTCAGCGCAAGTATCCTGTCTTTTTTCTGTATGGTAATCAACCCATTTTCTATTGCCAGTTCTACAAGCTTACTGTTTTGAGTCATCTGCAGAATTCTGGCCTCGATAATATCTTTAAAGGTTATTAAACCATTATCAAGAAGATAGTGTCCAAACGATATGCTTTTTTCTGTCAGCATTTTATTCAGTCTATTTTTAAAGTATCACTTTAAGCCATCTGAATTACTTATTTAATTTTCTTAAATAAATTTTAAAATGATACTAAGTAATACAATGAAAATCAAGCCAAAATAATCCAAAACAGCAAACCCCAATAGATGAAAATATCAGCACTTTCTAACGGAGCAAATGAAAAACTTATCATAATTTTCAATCTCTTAATAGATAATGACAAATTAATATTCACTTGATTATTCAATTAAACTTTAATAAAATCAACTGTCATTAAAATATAAAAAAGCATACAAAATTTCCCGATTCATTTTTCAAAAATTAATGCCAAAAATTAAATCTTCAGTAAGGACACTTGCAGAGGCTATTATTATGCAGGCAATAGATGATTTATGGAACCCGGTTTATAGCCAGGGAAGCCTGGATTTCTTCAGGGGAGAAGAGTTCTATATATGTGCCGATATAGCTGGAATCAGCAATTTAAACAGGCTCAGGCTTCTTAACTTTCTGCATGTTAATAAACCCTGTTAGAAGAAAATAACAACACTTTCTAAACGGGGTAAATCCCGTGTCCGCAAAAAAGAATTTATTTTATCCCCGCTGCAAGCCCCGAATGACCTCTGCTCCCTTACGGGGCAAGCAACAGGGCTTTCTCACAGGGTAAATAAATATTTGGTAATACTTTTTGTGAAAAATCTAGTTAATCACGCATAAAAGATTATATTCAGAAATACAGGCACTTACTTTTCTATACACCTAAAGAATAATAAGCATTGCATAGATTTTAAATATAATATTATGATTATAAATCTTCTCTTTTTATGGGAAAGATGGGATAAGGTCAAAAAACAGCTATCCAATGATCTGAACGAATTTCGCAATAGGGTTAAGAAATTGGAGAAATCGAATATTCAGCATTATAAGTCAGTCCTTCTATTTACCCCCTAAGACTCAGATATGCGAATACTGTCCTGTTATCAAATCATTTAAAACAGGAGAGCCTAATTCTTCGGAAACCGGCGTTTGTGCTGATGGAAGAATATAGTATGTAATTGCTACGCCTGTTAAAGACGATATGGGTGCAATTAAATACGTAATTGAAACTGTAGATGACATCACCGATCGTAAAAAGGCAGAGCAAGAACTGATAGGTATAAAATCAAAGATCGAGCATCTGCTTTCCGAAAGTGCCTCTATAATATACAGCTGTACTGCCGAACCTCCATACGGTGCTACATTTATCAGTGAAAACATTGAAAGGATAACCGGCTATGGTTCACAGGAATTTACAAAAGACCCGGATTTCTGGGCCCGAAATATTCATCCTGATGAAGTTAACCATATCTTCAAAGAATTATCGATTTTATTTGAACGCGGATATCATATACATGAATACCGATGGAGAAATAAAGACGGAACATATATACGGAACATATATATGGATACATGATGAACTCAGGCTTGTCTATGATGCCAACGGTAAACCTGTTGAAATTGTTGGCAGTATTGTAGATATAACACAGCAAAAGCTGGCAGAACAAGAATTAAAGAAATACCGAGAACATCTTGAGAAAATTGTGGTATATCGAAAAAATGAACTCGAAAAATTAAATGAGCGATTAAGTCAGTCACAAAAGATGGAAGCTATTGGCCTTCTCGCAGGTGGCATAGCACACGATTTCAGTAATATACTGTCTACCATAAAATGGTGCACATTCATATTACAGAAAAATTTGTCGGAAGACAGCTTTTTATTAAATTATATCGATCAGATATTTACATCAATAAAAAAGGCGAAGATGCTTATTAAAAATCTTCATATATTCAGCAAGAAGCAGTCTATAGATCTGAGCCCTATAGACTTGAATATGCTCATAATAAATTATGAAAGCTTTTTATCTGGTTATCTTGGAGATCAAATAGAATTAAATATATATTTAACTAATGAAAATCCAGTCATAATTGCAGACGAAGTTCTGATAGAGCAGGTCCTGATGAACCTTGTGAACAATTCAAAGGATTCAATGCCAGATGGAGGAAAGCTGATTTTAGAAACCAATGTGTTAGACATAAAAAAAGAATTTATAAGTAAATATGGTTTCAGTGTTCTTCCCGGTAAATATGCTCTCCTGAGTGTCTCAGATACAGGAATAGGAGTCGACCATCAAATAAAAGAAAAAGTGTTCGAGCCGTTTTTTACTACAAAAGAGGTTGGAAAAGGGACAGGTTTGGGTCTCTCAATAATTTACGGAATAATTAAACAGCTTAATGATTATAATGACATAGAATCAGAATCAAGAAACGGCACGAAATTCAACATATTTATTCCTTTAAATGAAGCTCACCAGGACTAAAGCCCGTTGTTTTCTAAGTGTCGCGGAATAAATTAGAAAGTTAAAGAAATCCTGAATCCAGGATTTCTAACTGCCATTTTCAATCCAATTTAGAAATGCCCCATTCATACCAAAATGGAAATGAAAATTAAATGTCCTGATAAATTTATTTATTAAAAAAATAAATGTTAAAACAATATTTAACAGTGCTATTTACAAGGCAGGGGAATACTTTATTAAGGGGGTTTAAATGTTTGACAAATTAAGCAGAGTATTAGTATTTACGTGTTTCAGCTATTTAGGTCTTATGGGATTCTGGATACTTATATTATATAAAATCATTTTGTAATCCCGGCCCTATAATAGGGGATAAGCAGGAGAATTCAGTATATACATCTCGAATTAATCAATGTGTTGATTCATAAGCAGGATGATCATACAGAATTGCCATCCTGTTTACAATCCAGCGGAATACAATGACTCCCATGGTTGTTATACCGATAGTTATAACAATTTCTGTCCATTGTGGATAGTATCTCTCTGCGGCATTCCAGTTAAAAGCAATTATAGATGTATTTACACGGTTTAGAATGACACCAATTACCGTCAGCAGTGCCGTCCATCTTACAACCTTAACGCTCCTGTTTCTCACGCCGTAGGTGAACAGAAATACCGGAAGAATGACAAAACCCAAAATCTCCACTAAAAACCAGTATCCATATGGAGTATTAAGAAGTCCCCAGGTATGAGAATGCGTGATTCCAAGTACTTTCAGAAAAAAATAAGTTAATAGCGCAGCTGATGCAGCTTTTCCGAGACCTATCGTCAGCCTGTCAAATTTATCGTTGTTAAAATGTTCAACCTGTTTTTTGAAAACACGATGGGTAAGTGAACTTTCAAATATTACCATCGAAATCCCTGCAAAAATAGCCGATACGAGAAAGAATACCGGCAGGAGTTCAGAATACCAGAGTGGATGTAGCTTGCCTGGTGTAATTACATATAAGGCTCCCAGTGCGGACTGATGACCACCTGCTATGATTACCCCGAAAACAGTTGCCCATACAGCCAGTTTATTAAAAATTTCACGGAGTTTTTTAAGGTTTAGCCACTCGAATAGCGCAGGGCTCCATTCAACCAAAAGGATTAAAATATACAGGGTAAAATGCCATACTATCATAAACATAATGGATGACAGACCGGCAGAAACTACCAGAGGATAAGGAAGGCGATAGTAGCGGCCCAGGTCAAAAAGCAGTGCGAATACAGCGAACATATATCCTATTAGGCTTGTAAGTATGGCCGGCCTGACTAAGTGATTATATTCTTTCATACCAAAGAGATGATATGCTGTTCCTATTACAAGACCACCTGCAGCTAAAGCAATACCACTCATTACATCAACACCTATCCAGATACCCCAGGGGTTTATATCTGAAAGGTTAGTGGAAGCGGCAAGGCCATATACGAATCGGTGCACCATCACTGGAACCGAAATGAGCAGGATAAGTGCAGCGATTCCATTGGAAAGGGTAAGACTGCTCTTCAGATATTCCCTGAAAGTCATGCCCATAAATAACTTATTTTGGATCCGGGAGAATACTGAATCAGGTTTTTTGTTCATAACTTTCTCCATCATTATTATCTTTGGTCTGTTTATTGTCACCCTTATTTCGAATTTTAGATAATGCATAAAAGGCAGCAAATACAAGCGGCCATGCGGCTGCCACTTCAAACATCTTTGCCATAAAGAGAAAACTCCTGCTCAAGTCAGGAATTGGTTTATTTCCAAGGTCTGTTCTGAAACCGATCTTGTCAAATGGTACCGAAGAAAGGTAAAGCCAGCTTGTTCCGCCTACTTCATGCTCTCCATAAATATGGTTGAAATACTTATGTGGATTCTTATTTATCCTTTCAAGTGCAAGATTAATCAAATTGCTCCTTTTACCAAATCTGAGTGCCTCAGTGGTACATATTTCAACACATGCAGGCATGTCTCCCTCCCCGCTTTTCCTGTCAAAGCAGAAGGTACATTTTCTGACCTTGGGGGTAATAGGATCATCATATTCGTATGCCGGTATGCTGAACGGGCAGGCTATCATGCAGTAACGGCACCCCATGCATAATTCAGGATTATATAAGACCGCACCTTTGGCGTTCTTTTTAAATGCATTAACGAAACACGCTGAAAGACAGGCTGGATCCTCACAATGCATGCATTGCTTCTTTACATATACGGGCTTTGAATCTTTTAAAGTGTCATAGCTATTGACCACAGTAAAAGTTTTAGCATCTGTTCTTCTTATTTCTCTGAAAACAGACTTATCCTCAAAGTCCTTCAATGGCCTGTTCGGGTTTTTGTTCCATTCATTGCATGCCCATTCGCATCTCCTGCATCCTGTGCAGAGGGTTGTATCTACAAGCACGCCGTAACGTTCCTTTATATCCGGAAAATTTTCACTGGCTGATACGTCTTTACTGCTTATAACAGCAGCACCTGCAATTGCTGCAGACCTTTTAAGAAATTCCCTCCTGCTGATGCCCATGTATAAGCCTCCGATCCGCTACTTTCTCTCCCTGCTAAGGTATCTGTAGAAAAAAATAAATATAAATAGAGATAATACGGCAATTATGTATTCATGCCCCTTTACGGTATTAAAGATCTGATCAAAAATATACATTACGGCCTCCTGTCTGACTTAACCGTTTTAATTTTCTCTATTTTTAAAAAAACATTTTCCTTGATAAGAGCTTTTTCTTTATGACAATCTTTACAACCCATGGGCTTTAGACCCATATTCTCATGGCAACCAATACATCTGCGGTGATATGAAGCCTGCAGTCTCGGCCTGTTCAGATTCTGTGTGTCAAATGAGATTGTATGACAGTTTCTGCAGAAGGGTGGACTGTTCTTTTTATCCTCAGCCTCAAGGTGTCTATAATGATGGCACCCTTGACAGATAGTCTGAAGGTCTTTATGAAAATAGGCTGCCATTTTGCTCTCATTTGAGATCTTGACCAGCTTCTTTATCATCTTTATATGAGGAAGGGTAACCGGATCATAATCCTTTTCCAGGATTTTTATTTTTACCTCTTTTGGAAATTCTCTGGTGTTTAACTCAGCAGTGGAAATATGTTTTTCGCGAGCCTGATTTTCAGTCTTGCCGCTGTGGCAGGTACGACAGGTCTCCTTCCCCAGACCGCCTGCCTGCTGATCCATTTCAGGCAGATGATGGTGACAGCCGGCACAATCTCTTTCAGCCTGCTTTATTCTGTGACATCCTGTACAGCTCTCAACGGATAACGAATCATGATATGCACCGGAGAGATTAACCCCCCTTCCCTCGGATTTGCTTACAAGACCATGGCACTCTTTGCAAGCATTTAATGTTTCATGGTGACATGACCTGCACTTTTTGATGTTCACTTCATGAAACTTGTGATCAAACAGGACACTCTTCATCTTTGCATTTTCTATATTTATAATCGGTTTTTCAGGCTGTTCAAGGTCAGGTCTGACGATATCTGAAAGTTCATCAACTGTCCTGTACTTTCCTGAATGACATTTTGAGCATTCAAGCGGCCCTGCCTCTAAGTCCTGTTTGATACGTTCCAAATGACAGTTCAGGCAACGATGATGTGAAATCTTCCTGATTGTAAGGCCCTTTTCAAGTGTTAAACCGGTTTCGATTTCCAGTGAAGGGCCTCTTTTTTTCTTATCATCGTGACAATAATAGCAGGATAGCTCGTTTCCTTCTTCATAAACCAGTTCTTCATCTGTATCGTCATATACATGATGGCAATGGCTGCAGTCATCATCGAGTTTCTTGCCATGCTTGTCATGGTGAAAGAAATCAAATTCAAAGGCGGGCAATTTAATAATCAAAGACCCTGACTCCTTTACATGACAATCACCGCATGTAACAGGACCTGCCTTCTTTTCTTCAGCCTTTCTTTCTGCATGGCAGTTAATACATTTTTTATGATATGAATTCATTACTGATGTCTCATCTTCTGAAATCATCTTGAAAGTATGTTCAAAGTCCAGACCGCCATCATCCTTGTCAGGGTGACATGTCTTGCACCCTTCTTTCTTAAAAGCCTCAGAATGCCGTCCATGATCAAACACTACCTGTGGACGTTCCAGCTTACCAAAGATTTCTTCATGTGCAATAATGATCCTGCTCTCGATTTTTTCATCTGCCTTCTTCTTATTCTCTACAGGATAAGTATCCTCTATTCCTGAGATCATGAATATAATAAATACGGTTGATATTATTGACACCGGTACAGATAATTTCTTGCACATATCCATTTATTACCCGTTACCCTTTAGTTCTTCGGGAACTTCCATTGTTTCTACTATTACCTCGCTGAAGAATTTAGCATGCATTCCGATCTTATAGTAATCTATTAACTCTTCGATAGTTTTATGACAGCTATGACATGGTGCGATCACGAGCTTTGCACCTGTTTCATTAAGTTGATCAATCTTTACGCGGCCACCTTCCATTCTGGAGAATTTCCACGGAGGGCCGAAGTTTATTGATCCCCCGCCTGCGCAACAGCAGTAATTATGCTCATATCGGGGTGAAACATCTCTGAAATCATTGCAAGTTGCGTTTACAAGATATCGGAGCATATCACCCAGCCCCCTGCCCCTTACGATATTACACGGCTCCTGAATGGTTACAGGCTCCTGAATCTTTTTAGCTATTTTTATCTTCCCATCCCTGATAAGCTCATAATAAAACTGCACTGGATGGACATACTCTATCGGTGGTTCTTTCCAGCCCAGCCATCTTGTACCATCGTATGCTGCAGCCTTGAATGCATGACCGCATTCACTCGGCACTATCTTTTTCACCTTTAATCTTAAAGCAGCCTCAAACTGTTTTCGCTCAAGCATCCCCATTGTCTCAAAGTCACCGGAGTGCATTGCCTGGTTGGTGCTGTCCCATCCGTCTGCAGAAGGCATTGTCCAGTTAACACCGGCTACATTCATAATCTTTGCTACATTAGCCAGGAGATAAGTCTTGAACTTGGCCTCAAGGCTATGTGGAGTATACATAACCTCTGCCCCTTCCTTATCCAGCGGGATACGGGCATTTTTTATCTCCATCCTGACCTCTTCCTCCTGCCACTGAACTGTATCAATCCAGTCGTCCTGCATTACCCATGACTGACTTATAGTAGATATATGGCTGTTGACCTGGTCCTGTAAATACTGTGGCACCACTTTGAGCAGATTACACAAACGCCTGACAAGAGCCATTATATATGCTATGTCTATACCGAACGGACAATACATACTGCAACGTCTGCATAAGTTACATTCACCATAGGCTACCTGTGCATATCTCCTTACCGATTCCTTCCCAACCTTTCCTTTTTTCTTTATCATCTCCCATAATGTCTGTTTAACCTTGCTTACCGGAGTGTAGGTAGGATCCCTGTCATATGAAAGATAATAATGGCAGGCCTCGGAACAGAGACCGCAGTGAACACATGTCTGTAAGTATATTTTCAGTCTTGCTGCAGATTCTTTCTCAAGGAGTCCGTTTATAGTCTTCTCTATCTTTTCAGGATTAAGGTTTTTTAATGTTTCATCCAGGCCTGGATCAGAAACAATTTTTCTTTCAACCTTAATCATGTATTTCCCTCCTCAGCATCTTCATATATTCTTAGCTACCAGTCTTTAGCATTACGCACAGCACCGAAGTCTGTACCCATATACCCCCTTGTTAACCAGAAAAATAACATATGGCTCAATCTTGTAAACGGTATGGCCATCAACATAATTTCACCAAAAAGGATGTGAAGTATGACCATGAGTCTGTAATGAAAAAACAACTGATGATGTGCAATAAATCCCGTAATAAATGGTGCGGCAACTATTGCAATCAGGATATAATCGGATGCAGACGTGACAAACCTTACCTCTGGTAAAATAATTCTCCTTGCGATAAATAAAATTGAACAGAAAATAACTGTCAGGGTCATTATGTCAGCAACTCTTTCGGGAAGTGTAATCCATCTGATATTCCATGATTCATACCAGAGAACATTATGTGCCAGCAGAAAAACAGGTGTAACAATAAGGCAGATATGGAATGAGAAAGTTATAACGGTCATCCAGTGCCTGTTTCTCATGTTTTCACTAGCATAAGGTATTATCCAGTGGAAAATGGAGCGAAGGCTGTATCTAAGGCTTATATAGGGATATATTACTTTATCTTTCTTTCCAAGGGAGAGCATAGAGGCTACTTTGTAAAGGCTTCCTCCGATAAAAACAATAAATGAAATCCACACCAATGGTCCTTTGACAAAGTTGTATACTTCCGGGCCTGTCAGTTGTTCATACATGCTTTACCCCGTTAGAAAGCCACACTGCCTGACCCGTAAGAGACCAGAGGTCTTTCGGGGCATGCAGCTTTGATAAAAATAATATCCTTTTTAGCAAACACATGGTTTACCCCGTTAGAAATTGTTGTTATTTTCTTCTAACGGAGTTTACTTCACCATATATATTAAATCCATTAATAAGCAGTGCTGATAATTAAATTTCAGTTACCGGCATGACACTACAATAATATTTCCCGCCTTTCACATTTCTAACAAGTAATTTTTCTCCATCAGGGCTGAAAACCGGATCCCAGAGAGCATCATATCCATACCTGCCTATTTTTCCATCGACAACGTTAAAAAGCTTGCCTTTCTTTTCTGCCCTGGCTGCTACTCTAACGCCATCAGGGCTGAAAACCGGATCCCATATCATATCAAAATCTTCTTTCCAGGCAGTCCCGTCAACAGCAATTGTCCACCTGTTGTTCTCTTTGACTACTGCTGCAACACGACTGCTGTCCGGACTGAAAACCGGAGATAAAACTGCATCACCGAACGTCTTTTTCCATGGATTGCCATCCAGTGCTATTGTCCATTTACCAAATTCAGGAGCAACAACAGCAGCTATTTTTTTACCATCAGGACTGAACCTCTGATTCCATACCTGGACAAAACTTCTACTCCATATCTGTTTTTCATTCATTGCCATAGTCCATCCCCCAGGTTCTCTTACAGGTGCAATCACATCACTGCTTCCGGGTATAAATAACGGCTCCCACACCCCCTTATATGTTTTGTTCCAGGTATTTCCATCCACTGCGATTGTAAATTCAACCCGGTCTAACCTCACTCCTGCTACTACCTTGTTACTTTCAAAATTGAAGTTTACACCGAATACATTTAAAAAACTTTTATCCCATGTGCTTCCATCAACTGCAACTGTGTATATTCCTTCAGCAAAACTGAAAATATCCAGTGTTGCAATCCTTTTTATTCTTACACTGGATGCGGTCTTGCTACTGTCAGGACTTAAAACAACCTCTCTTGCATCAAAAAAACTGTTATTCCAGGTGTTCCCGTTTAAAGCAACCCCGTACATATCATTTCTCTTTATATTTACTGCGATGCTTTTCCCATCAGGACTAACATGCATATTCCACACAAAATCGTACTTTTCATCCCATTGCACAGAATCAACAGCAACAGTCCATTCATAATTCCGAAGTACTGCACATGCTAGTTTGTTCTCATGGGTAAACTTCAGTGACCAGGCCCTTTCAAATGTATCTTCCCAAATTCCACCATTGACACATGGTGTAACCTTTTTATCTTCTATCTCAACAACAGCAGCAATCTTCTCACCGTCATCGCTGACAACAAATTCATGTACAACAGGGAATCTTTCTTTCCAATCATTTACATCTGCAATGAATTTTTCCTTGATGTCCCAATCCAAAGTAGCTGATCTTCTCATTAAATCCCTTTATCTCCAACTTCTGACCAAAATATCAATATTAAATAATAAATTTCTTGAGGATTATATTTTAATAATGGTGTGTTCCCAGTATTACCTCTTTCTGGAACTTGCCCTCTATCTTCTTTTTTATGTCCTCAACATCAATAGGACATTTTGCAGTCTGGGTGGCCAGCTTGATGCAGGTTCCCAGATGAATAGCGTCTATCTCCCTTTCATACAGTTCACCGATTTCTGTCATAAGCTTTACCTTAGGTATTATTACACCGGGACATCCTCCGCAATCATCCATCCCAATTATGTCAATATCAGAATCCTTCCACCGTTCATACTCTCCTTGCTTCTCTGCTATCCCCTTAAAACACTTCAAACAACCAGCTACGCAACTGATACCTTTAATGTTTTTACATGCTATAATCGCAATTCTTTTTTTTGACATAGGTAATCCTCCGATTCATAAAATTAATAAAAATAGCATACCGGGATTAAATATTTTCCGGGATTAGTAGGTATTTTCAAAAGCTTAGCTAGTATAAAATATTAGGGTATAAATATCAAATTGTAATTTTAGGTTATCTATATATTATAAATTAACAAGAAATTAATTTAATTGAGTAACTTTTATATTTGAATATGGATTTTGCATACATTTAGTGATAATCTATATTAAAATTAATAAAAATTATTGGTTTTTTTCTTATTTCGTGATACATCATGGCAAAACAACAGGGTAATATCCTAGAGTACGATATCTGCCCATACTGCGGGCAGAAAGTGCTCAAGGGTGCTATGAGGTGCCTACAATGCGGCAAGATTCAAAAAACCCCTGAAGAACAGTTAGCCTCAATTCAGATGCTCAAGGAATCAAAAAAGAGCTTTGATACAAAAAAACTTCTCAAATTTATTTTATTTATCTTCGCTGTTTCTATTATTTATTATTTTTTTTCAGAAGAGATTATTGAAATTATCAGGAAAATACTTGCTGACTGAACAGGTTACGTCTTACGGTTACGAGGCCCGTTTGCTCTTCGCATAGCGCAGAGCGCTCGGTGCATAGCGCTCTTTTTACTGATTACAGCTTACTGCTTACTTTTTACCCCTTACTCCTAACTCCTAACTTCTTACTCTTTACGCCCTGCTCCTTACTTCTTACTCCTTACTCCTTACTGCCTACTTCCTACTTTTCTAGTGACTGATGACCAATGATTTATTTACCCCATATCTTTTTAAGATATTGGTCTCTGCCAGAGCTGAACCTGTAAAACTTGTATCTAATAGGGTTTTTTCTGTAATAATCCTGATGATAATCCTCTGCCCTGTAGAACCGTGAAGCACTTAGAATTTCAGTAACAATCGGTTTTTTGTATATTCCTGACTTCTGTAGTTTATCTTTTGATTCCTCTGCAAGACTCTTCTGATCATCAGAATGATAATAAATGGCTGTCCTGTACTGTGCACCCCTGTCAACAAACTGACCTTCTGGATCTGTAGGATCAATCTGTCTCCAAAAAACATCAAGAAGCTCTATATAGGTTACTTCTGAAGAATCATAAATGATCTGTACTGCTTCAACATGCCCTGTTGTTCCTGCTGATACTTCTTCATAGGTTGGGTTTTCTTTGTGCCCGCCTGTATAGCCAGATATAACCTCTTTAACGCCTTTGACCTTTTCGAAAGGAGGTTCCATGCACCAGAAACATCCTCCGGCAAAAGTTGCTTTTTCAAGTTTAGCTTCTGCTGATGAATTGTATTGCATGAAAATAATAAAAAATAGCAAAAATGAGGTTTTAATAATTTTGAGCAGCATCCATGCTTATCTATCAAAATAAGATTTTTTCTTATTTAAATTATAGAAAGATATTGTAAAGAAATTATGAAAATAATCTTAGAATTGTCTTTAACTTGAATCCATCTTACCCCTTTAGAAAGCCCAGCCATTTATGGCGAGCCCCAAAAAAACCTTTCGTCTCTTAAGGGGCGTATGAGCTATAAACCCCGTTAGATGTTTACTATCTAACGGGGTAAATAGAAATGTTAATTCCTTAAAGAGGACAGGTTTAAAACACCTTCCTTTCTGAGTGGTTTACTAACTAAATAACTAAAGAATCAAAAATATTATTTCATTACTTTAAGCAGTAGGGTACCCAGTTAGAAAGTGCTGATATTTTCTTCTAACGGTCAATAGACCATCCTTTCATACAGGGATTATTTAAGTTTTTTTACAAGTTCTGAAACAGGAATGGCCGCCATTGTCAGAAGCTGTACAGAGCCTCTTGCACCGAGTTCAACCGACATATTCATAACAGACTCGTTGTCTTTAGCTTCAACGATATTAATAAAGTCATACGGTCCTAGCACAGCATACTGGGCCTTTACCTTGACGCCCATTTTTGCAAGTTCTTTGTTAACTTCAAATATGCGCCGCGGCTTTTCTTTAATTGTCCTCCTCCCCTCATCTGTTAGATTGCTTAAAATTACGTATGTCGGCATAACTTATCTCCTTTCTGCTTCTTAAATTTTCCCCTCCTAATTATCCTTATACTATCTTTCATTGGACGATGTCAATTATTCTTTTAGCCAGATTTTATTCATTAACACAAAATAACTATTTGACTTAAAAATTTCATTTATGCAAATATTGACTATGTGGGATTATACTGAAAAAGTCAAGGAACTCTTCCTTCACCCGAAAAATGTAGGTGAAATCGAAAATGCTGACGCCGTTGGTGATGTCGGCAGTATAGTTTGTGGTGATGCACTAAGATTATCACTGAAAATAGACGAGAAAACAGAAAAGATCATCGATGCTAAATTCCATACGTTTGGATGTGCAAGTGCGATTGCAAGCTCATCAGCCCTTACCGAACTTATCAAGGGGAAAACCCTTGATGAAGCCTTAACTGTCACAAATCAGGAAATTGCCGAATTTCTTGGTGGCCTTCCTGACGAAAAGATGCACTGCTCTGTAATGGGAAGAGAAGCTCTTGAAGCTGCAATAGCTAATTACAGGGGTGAAGAAATACCTGTCGAAGAAGAAGGCAGGCTTGTATGCAAATGCTTTAATATAACCGAGGAAAAGATAAGGAAAGTTGCCATTGAAAATCACCTTACAACAGTTGAAGACGTTACTAATTTCACAAAGGCAGGTGGAGGCTGCAGTGAATGCCATCCAGAAATAGAAGACATATTAAGGGATTTATGGTCTGTAAAATTACCTGAAAAGCCTCCAGTCCCCAAAAAACTTACCAACCTTCAGAAGATCGCTCTTATCCAGGATGTAATAGAGACCGAGATAAGACCTGGACTTCAGGCTGACAACGGGGATATCGAACTGATAGATATTGATGGCAATAAAGTCACTGTTGCACTTCGCGGCATGTGCACAGGTTGTCTTATGTCAGATGTAACATTAAAAGGCATTCAGGAGAAACTCAAGGAATTAGTCAGTGACGATATCGTTGTGGAGGAACAGCAATGAAGACAATATATCTTGACAATAATGCCACGACAAAGATCTCACCTGAAGTATTGGAAGAAATGATGCCGTATCTGACTGACCTGTACGGCAACCCCTCGAGTATGCATACTTTCGGGGGTCAGATTCACAGAAAAATAGAGGAGGCAAGGGTAAAAGTAGCTTCACTCATAGGAGCCGAGCCTGAAGAGATAATCTTTACAAGCTGCGGTACTGAGAGTGACAATACGGCTCTCATGAGCGCAGTTGAATCATCTCCGCGCAAAAAAAATATTATCTCTACCAGAGTTGAACATCCGGCAGTACTGAATTTCTGCAAGCACCTCGCAAGAAAAGGATACCGGGTAACCTTCCTCCCGGTAAACAATAAGGGACAGATCGATAAGGAATCATTATTGAAGGCAATTGATGAAGATACCGCTGTTATATCCATTATGTATGCAAACAACGAGACAGGTGTTATCTTCCCGATTAAGGAATTTGCAGATATAGCTAAGGAAAGGGATATCCTTTTCCATACAGATGCAGTACAGGCTGTCGGGAAAATCCCCATAGATGTAAAAAAATTACCTGTTGATATGCTTTCCCTTTCAGGACACAAACTTCATGCCCCAAAAGGCGTAGGTGCACTTTATATAAGAAAAGGCAGAAGATTCCATCCATACATAATCGGAGGCCATCAGGAACATGGAAGAAGGGCCGGAACTGACAATGTGGCTTCAATAATAGGCCTCGGCAAGGCATGTGAGCTGGCAGAAAAAAATCTCGATGAGGAGATAACATACCTGACAGGATTGCGTGATAAACTTGAGAATACCCTTCTGAAATCCTGCCCCGATGCAAGGATAAACGGAGATGTTAAAAACAGGCTGCCAAATACTACAAACATTAGTTTTGAATATATCGAGGGAGAATCAATACTACTGAGACTTAACGAGTATAATATATGTGCATCATCTGGCTCGGCATGCACGTCCGGTTCGCTCGAACCGTCGCATGTCCTAAGGGCAATGGGCGTCCCTTTTTCCGCAGTGCATGGCTCTATAAGATTCTCGCTCAGCCGCTACAACACAGATAAAGAAATTGATAAGGTAATCGATATAATGCCTGGAATAATAAAAGAACTAAGACAGCTTTCTCCATTCGGCAGGGAAAAATTATCCTCTCCTACAAAATAAACGACGTATAATAAAAACTCCGATATCATCGAGTCATAAATCTCTATTTAATGAAAGATATTTCTGATATTGTCAAGTTGAATGCGAAGTTAAATTATACATATTTGGGCAACATTTAAAATACCTTTAATTAATATACTTAATATTAAAAACATCTAATAATTATGCTTGCTAAGGATAGTTTAAAAGACTATAATTTAAAGGATAATTTCATCTCTATATTAATCCACTATATGGGGGGATTTGTATTACATAAAAAAGGTGAGTGACCATTCATCATTACTTACATTCGTGCAGGGTTAATGCACCTTTAAAAGCTATATCATTATTTTATCTAGTAACCTAATAATGTAATGCAATTTCAATATAATGAACCAAATACTCCATACTATTAATCCCCCTTTAGCTATTTTGGCAATTGTGATTAACTTCGTATTTATTATTCTTGTATTGTTCCGCACCTCCAGAAGCGTCTTATACATTACTTTTTTACTGATCTGTATTTCTGTTATGTTCTGGAATATTTGTGAATTCGTGAATTATTCTACAGGAAATCGTCTTTGGTTTTATCTTTCGTTGATTGGTTCTGCCATGATACCCCCTTTTATGTTCCATTTTGTAATTACTCTGGTTAAGCCTGAATACAAAAATACAGTGTGGCTTGTGCCTGCTTATTTTTTTTCTGGAATACTGGCGTTAATTTCTCCTTTTGCTTTTTTTCTCCCGGAGATCCAAAAGTTTGTGGATGAAGCTTTATGGGATATCTGTTATTTTGTACTACTAACTCCTTTCTTCTTTATTGGTCTTACAATGTTGGTTAATGCCCTTAAAAAAGCTGTAACAGAAGATGAAAAGAGCCGATTGCGTTATATCATACTAGCAGGTATTATTGGAGTTTTTACAGCGCTGACTGACCATGTTCAAACACTTAATGTTCCTGTTCCTCCATTGGGACATTTTGGTAGTGTATTCTATCCCTCTATTCTGGCCATAGGCGTATTCAAGCACTATAAAGCATATGATATCCTTGCCCAGACACGTATGAAATTAGAAATATTGAACGAGATGTCCGCAGGCATAGCCCACGAAATCCGTAATCCACTGACTTCTATTAAAGGGGCTTCAAAACTTCTGGCAGATAAATTAAAAAATAATGATAATCCAGAAGACCATGAATATCTTAATATTGTAAATGAAGAAATTGAACGCCTTAACAATATCCTTGTCAACTTTCAAAACTTTACCAGACCATTAAAGATAGAGAAGGAGTTAGTATCTATAAATGAGTTAATTCAGAAAACGGTTAAATTTGCTGAAATTGACACATTGAATATAAGGATAAGACAGGACTTATACAGAGATTTGCAAATGGTTCAGGCTGATGCTTCTCATATGAAACAGGTCTTCTTAAACCTGATAAAAAACTCTGCGGAAGCCTGTGATCCAGATGGTGAGCTAGTGATTAAAACCGAATACATCTCTCCCTGGGTGAAGATTAGTTTCTCGGATAACGGACCTGGTATTCCAGGCGAATTAATTAACCAGATCTTTGAGCCGTTTTTTACTACAAAACCATCAGGAATAGGAATGGGTTTGGCTATATGCCAAAAAATTATCCAGACACATAATGGCAGAATAGAAGCAAATAATATATTGCCTAAAGGCACACAGTTTTCTATACTTTTACCTGTATTGCAAAATTAACAACTATTTCAGGCCAAGTTGTTAAGTGTACTTCAGGACCCTCTAGAACAAAATAAAAGAATACGGTTTATAAGTTTATAACTGTGCAATCCTGTTCGCACACAACAGTCAAACATATACAGCTCAATTCACACCTGACTGAATGATTTTATATGAATCTTTTCTAAAAACCTAATAATTACACAGACTTATTAAAAATCTTTTTTGGTTGCTTCACCTGGCATGGTGTTTGTAATTGTAATAAAAAGTATATAGAAAGAAACGGGCTTTTTATATCTAACAATTATTTTATGGGGTTTAAAAATGCAATTTATAGGTCTAGATGCAGGTTCTGTTAGCGTTAAAGTCGTCGTATTAGATGAAAACGGAAAAAAGCTTTCTGAAAGCTATAAGAAGCATCTGGGCAACCCTTTAAAAGTAGCGTTTGAATCTCTCAAAGAGGCATCTGTCGGTAGAGGTAATTTCTCTTTATCAGTCACAGGCTCAACAGGCAGGCTCTTAGCATCTATACTAGGAATTAAGCCAATAAACGAGATAGTTGCTCAGGCATATTCCATAAGAAAGCTTCACCCGCATATCAAGAGTGTTATTGAGATGGGGGGCGAAGATTCAAAGCTTATAATACTTGAGGATGGAATAAAATATTTTAATATGAACTCTGTATGCGCTGCAGGTACAGGTTCATTTCTTGACCAGCAGGCAGATAGGCTACGGCTTACAATAGACGAGTTCAGCGATCTTGCTCTTAAATCTAAAAAACCTCCCCGAATAGCAGGCAGGTGCAGTGTTTTTGCAAAGTCAGACATGATACACCTTCAACAGATAGCCACTCCTGTTAATGATATTGTAGCCGGTCTGTGTTTTGCGGTAACAAGGAACTTCAAAGGCACAATATCAAAGGCTATAGAGTTGGTACCTCCTGTCTCTTTTCAGGGCGGAGTTGCAGCTAATAAAGGTATGGTCAGGGCTTTTAAAGAGGTCTTTGAACTTGATGAACTATTTGTACCGCCTGATTTTTCACTTATGGGTGCATGGGGTGCAGCACTCAAAGCAAAAGATGATGGCATTATCCAGAACTTTGACATTAATGCAATTGAGGATTTCCTTAAAAAAGATCTGAAAGATGTGAAAGGTCATAAGCCCCTGATTGAAAAAAGAGAAGACTTTTTTAGAAAACAGACTGAACATAGTTTGCAACAAGATTTAGATGAAAATAAAGTTTCAAAAATAAATGCATATATGGGTATAGATGTTGGTTCTATCAGTACAAACCTTGCTCTTATTGATGAGTACGGAAGGCTAATTTCAGAGAGATATCTTATGACAGCAGGAAGGCCTATTGAGGCTGTAATGCAAGGCTTAAGAGAGATTGATGCTGAGGTCAGAGATAAAGCAATCATAATGGGCGTAGGCACGACAGGCTCTGGCAGATACATGATTGCTGATTATGTAGGTGCAGACATCGTTAAGAATGAGATTACAGCTCAAGCAACCGCTGCTTCTTTTATAGATAAAACAGTTGACACAATATTTGAAATAGGTGGACAGGATTCTAAATATATATCCTTAAGTAATGGTGTAATAGTCGATTTTGAGATGAACAAGGCATGTGCTGCCGGAACAGGATCTTTCTTAGAGGAACAGGCAGAAAAACTCAACATATCTATAAAGAATGAATTTGCCAGACTTGCCTTTTCTTCAATCAATCCACTGAAGCTTGGTGAAAGATGTACGGTCTTTATGGAAAATTCCCTAATGGCAAACCTCCAGAAAGGCTCAAAGAAAGAAGACCTCCTGGCAGGATTGGCCTATTCCATCGTCCAGAACTACATAAACAGAGTAGTGTCAGGCAAGCATATCGGGAATAATATCTTCTTTCAGGGAGGTGTGGCATTAAATAAATCTGTTGTAGCAGCCTTTGAAAAATATTTAAACAAAAAAATAACCGTGCCTCCTCATCACGATGTAACAGGTGCTATTGGCATGGCACTTATTTCCATGAGACACATGAAAAAGGTAAATTTCCCATCTAAATTTAAAGGTTTTGAACTCTATGAAAAAAAATACAGAATCTCTACCTTTGAGTGTAATGGATGTCCAAATGTATGCGAAATAAACAGAATAAAGATAGAGGGTGAAGAAGGAAATCTTTTTTACGGAGGAAGGTGCGAAAAATATGATACAAGAAAAAAGAAGAATGAAAATAAAATGCCTGACCTCTTTTTATTCAGGGACGAGATGCTGTGGAAGGCACACCTTAAATACAGTAACAAGTTAAAAGTAACAAGTGATGAGATAAAAGATAAAAATTTTTCACTTATCACCAATCACTCGTCACTCGGTAAAATTGGTATCCCTTATATCTTCTTCTTTCATGATTTCCTTCCATTCTGGACAACATTTTTATGGGAATTAGGGTTTGAAGTAGAGGTATCACCCAAGACAACCAGAGAAATTATAAAAATGGGTCTTGAGAGTGTGCTCGCAGAGCCCTGTTTCCCAGTAAAAGTGGCCCATGGCCATATCAAGTATTTAATTAATAAAAATGTAGATGTGTTATTTCTTCCGAGTTTTATAAATATAAATAAACCACATGACGAGTTCTCAAGAGGCATTGCATGTCCTTATATTCAGACTATACCTTATGTCTCAAAAACTGCCTTCAAGGGACTTAAGCTCATAACGCCTGTTATTAATACAGGCCTTGGGAAGGAATATATCGAGAAGGAACTTTCAAAGGTTTTCATGGAATTCGGGATACAGAGAAAGGTAATTAAAGAAGCAATAAGGATAGCTGAAAAGGCACAGGAAAATTTTGAGACATCTGTAAAAGAAAAAGGTGGAAAGATTTTATCAAACCTGCATAACCGCCGGGATGAGAAGGCAATTGTTATATTGGGCAGGTCATACAATGCATTTGAAAAGGGCATTAATCTGGAAATACCCGATAAACTTGCAAATCTGGGTATGACGTGCATTCCCATGGACTTTCTGCCGATTGAGGATGTAAATATAATGCAAGACTGGCCAAATATGTATTGGAGGTCAGGTCAAAAGATACTGAGAGCAGTAAGATTCATCAAGGAACACCCAAAACTTTACCCTGTATATATAGGGAATTTCTTGTGCGGCCCTGATTCCTTCATTCTTAAATATGTCAGGAAAGAACTTGCCTCAAAATCTTTCCTTCATATAGAGATAGATGAGCATAGTGCAGATGCCGGCGCAATAACAAGATGCGAGGCCTTTTTAGACAGCATACAAAATAAAGTTCAAAGCTCAAAATTGCTGGCTCAAAGTGAGAATAAAACAGTAATAAAGAATCGGTCTGCATCATTTGGTAACGATTATTCAAAACGAATAATCTATATACCTCACATGTCCGATCACGCCTTTTCTGTCCAGGCTGCTTTTGAACGTTCAGGCATACATGCTGAAGTGCTCCCAGAGCCGGATAAAGAGACTGTTGACATCGGCATGCAGTATGTCTCAGGAAAGGAATGCTATCCTTGCGTTGTCACTACAGGAGATATGCTTAAGAAGGTATTTTCGAAAGACTTTAATCCTGCTGAATCCGCCTTTTTCATGCCCTCAGGTACAGGGCCGTGCAGGTTTGGACAGTATAATGTATTCCACAGGCATGTGCTTGAAAGTATCGGGCTTTCTAATGTCCCTATATTTGCTCCCAATCAGGACTTTCGGTTATATAAGGATATCAGAGTTATAAACAAGGACTTTGCTCTGAATTCATGGAAAGGCATAATCGCAATAGATCTGCTTTATAAATGCCTGCATGAGACAAGACCCTATGAGAAAAAAAAAGGGGTATCTGACAGACTTTACAACAAATACCTTTCGAAATTACTCCTCTCATTAAAAGGCCAGCACGGAATAGTTGAGAATGTACTTTCGGAAGCAAGAGAAGCCTTCAAGACGGTACCAAGATATGATGAGATAAAACCACTGATAGGGATTGTTGGAGAAATATTCGTAAGGACAAACAGGTTTTCAAATGAAGATCTTATTAAAAAAATAGAGGCTCTGGGTGGTGAGGCATTGCTTGCTCCTTTTGAGGAATGGATTAACTATCTTAACTATGTCAACAAGAGAAAAGCTTTCATTAAAAAAAATCTTTCAGAGATTATCAACATTTACATAAAGAAGTTCTTTCAGAAAAAGATAGAACATAAGTATTCCAGCTTCTTTAAAGGTTTTCTAAGAAACCTGAGAGAACCTTCATTAAAGGAGATAACAAATAAGGCATCCTGTTATGTTCCGGATTCATTTGAGGGTGAGACAGTTCTCAGCATCGGGAAATCCATTGACTTTGCAGAAAAGGGGGCATCAGGCATTGTTAATACTATGCCTTTTGGTTGTATGCCTGGGAATATAGTCACCGCACTAATGAGAGGCGTCAGCAAGAACTATGATGTACCGTCAATAAGCATTCCTTATGACGGGACGGAGTCATCTACAGTAATAATACAGCTCGAAGCATTTATGGACCAGGCAAAAACGAAATTTATGAGGAGGTGATGTAAATGATGTAATGAGAAAAAAAAGAAGTAATAGTGTTGATCCACTATTTTTATCATTAGGAGGGAGAAAAAATGAAACCAAATAAGATGAATACAATTATAATACTAGGTATAATTTTTCTCACACTGGTGTGCTTTTCACCAGAAGCATTTCCATGGGGTTCCGGCACTCATGCCCTTATTGATGATCAGCTAAACAGAAGATTGGGTGCAAAGAATTCGAATGAGATATATGGTGGGATGTCACCGGATATCTTCAACTACTTGTTTGATTCAGATTATCTGAGCGATATGTATATACAAACCCACTACAATTTTATGAATGTCTGGAATTCGGCAAGACACGGGATGGAAGAGGCTGTATCATATGGTTTTGTCAGCCATAATGATATCTGGGGAGCAGATTCAACGGCTCATATAGCATGTCTGACATGCAGCACAAATAAAGGCTATGTTGTTGATAAAGCAGAATATTTATCTGTTATAGCACCTATACCGCCTGATTTAGGGATACCGGATGAAGCTGCTTCTGAACTGTATCATCATTTCATAGAATCAGGAGTAGATATACTGATGAAAAGAACAGATCCTATGATAGGACAGAAAATAATATTTTCTGCAATGCTACGTAGTCCGAATTTTCCCAAACTCTTGGTTAGGGCCTACGCCGAAGATTTTTCTGAATATTTCGGTGGATATGATCAAGCGGTCCAGGTTATCACTTCAGCAGAATTTGAGTTCAGAAAAATGACAATACTTTACGGTGAAGCACTCCTTCAGGACGAGGAATTAGCCATCCTTCTGGTTTCTGAACAGATGGCAGATCTTGCTGAAAGTTTTTTGGGATCTTACGGGGTTCCGGTTCCTCCAAGGGAAGAGCTTGTTCAGCTTATTGTTGAGTATATCCATATAGCTGTAGAGATCTGTGAAGGTGATTATTCTGACGAAATAACTGCAACAATCGATTTTGTTGATGAACAACTTAATGCAAACGGCATATCTTATTAATATTAAATGGGTGGAAGGGGGGGAATAGGAAAATATTTTTAAGCATGTAATAAATAATTCTATTCGAAGAGATTCTCCATTTCTCAAAATCTTTTAAAACTTAATCTTTGTCTATATCAGACTGCAAAAGACTCATATTTCTTGGTTTCTGGTCTA
>JABAOH010000786.1_pt3 | contig 98713 bp, 160 predicted proteins | sample 7062181 | NCBI WGS metagenome assembly JABAOH01 (sample SAMN14538630, study PRJNA623070) | marine sediment metagenome | biome: marine biome [ENVO:00000428]; feature: marine pelagic biome [ENVO:01000023]; material: deep marine sediment [ENVO:00002113]; isolation source: pool of 5 deep marine... | reverse complement strand
ACTTCAACTGGTGGGGATACGATCCGTGTGTTTTTGGTAGACGGTGCCGATTACACACCTGACTTGGCAACACATCAGTTTTTGGACGATGTGCCAGTAGCTGGTAGGATTGGAAATTCGGGAGGCACAGACCGTACAGATGCAGAGCAGCTGACTTTGATTGATCCTACCGATGGTGTTTGTGATGCCAGTGATGCAACGTTGACCTCGGTTACGGGTGATGAGGCTGAATATATCTTGATCTTTAAGGATGATGGCGTTGCGGATACTTCTAGCCCATTAATCGCTCTGATCGATACGGCTACTGGTTTGCCGGTTACGCCTAATGGTGGCGATATCACTATTCAGTGGGATGATGCTGCAGATAAAATCTTTAAATTATAAGATTTATGTTGCTAGAATAATAATTTAATAAGTAGTGTGGAGAAAATAATGAAGAAAAAGATTTTTCTAGATTGGCACATTAAGCGCAGATCACGACAGAAAAAGCATCGAAAGCTGTTGGTGTGCGGTGTTTGCCCAACCAGAAAGGTAAAAGTTCGATAATTTTATCGGCTTAGTTGCTAGTTAAATAATTTAATAAGTAGTGTGGAGGTATGCCGTGAAAGGCGAAGGTTTGGTATGTGTAGGAGTGCCGCGGGAACGGCATTTAATGCCGCAGTTTGTGGATAGCCGCGATTTAATACTTTATACGTTGAGGAAAAATGACATGTTTGGTGGCTATATTCAGGCACCAGGATGTCGTATTGACCATAATCGTAATCGTATATGCAAGATGTTTCTGGAGGATGAGCGTGAGGCAGAATGGTTAATCCAGCTGGATAATGACATGACGTTTCCTCCAGATATCGGGGAGAGGTTGATTAAGCGCGGCAAGGAAGTCATTGGAGGGCTTTATTTCTCCCCAGAGGGTATTTATGATCCAATGTGCTATCACCTTGCGAATGTAAAGCCTGATATGTATGGCAGACCGTCGCAATTTTGGTTTTCAATGCGAGATACGGTTTATGACTTTTTGCTTGCTAATAATGTACCCGCTATCAATAGGAGTATGGTGCTGGATAATCCAGTAGGAGAGGCATGTGTACCCGCAGATGGGTTGGGGACAGGAGCGCTGATGGTGCATCGTTCGGTATTGGAAGCTCTCGAACCGCCCTGGTTTGAATTTCTAGGTTTGCAAGGCGAGGATTTACGCTTTTGTAAGCGGGTAAAGGATGAATTGGGTATTCAGCCTTACGTAGATATGGCGGTGATCTGCGGCCATCTTTTCCCAATTCCGTTAGGCCCTACGCAGTTTATTAGGTCTTTTCAGACTCGAGGTATACACCTTACGAATTATGAACCTGAGCATGCTGCAGATTGGGTGGCTGAGTTTTTTGATATTCCAAAAGAACTTGCTGCTAACAATATTGCAAAGTTTACTCCCAAGATGATGGCTGATTATTGGAATCAGCAACCACGCGAAACACGCGAAGATGTCATGGCATTTTATGAGGATGAGGTTGTGGGCACTATGTATTTGTATGACCTCATTAAATGGAACCTTGGACGTGCTTTTACAGCTTTTCGTCGTATGCTACGCCCGCACCACAACCTGCGGGTGCTTGAGATCGGCGGTGGTATTGGTTCAGTAGCGATTCAGATGGCGTTTCAGGATTGTGAGGTAGTAACAGTTGAGCCTAATAACATCCTGCGGAAGTTCATTGAGTATCGTTGGGAAGATACAAAGAGCAGAGTTCAACCAGTCGATCGCTACAAATCTCTTGAGATCGTCAAGGAATTGCCCAAATCAGGTGAGTTTGATCTTGTTATTGCTCTGGACGTGTTTGAACATATTCATAAGGATGAATTACCTAATCTGCTAAAGCGAATTGGCAAGATGGTGCCGCAGCGGGGGCGCATATTTCATAATTACACCTGGGGCCAACAAGACCTATATCCGTTTCATTTTGACCACTCAAAGAAATGGGATAAGTGGCTAAGCGCTGCGGGCTTTTTTGAGTTTGAGCCTCCATTGTGGTCGGTAAAGATACGTGAATAGTGCTGTATAGATGTATGACGAAGCTTACAGCAGAAATATATTCATGGCAGGAGTATGAAGAACATGCCAGCCATTGGTATGTTGTGTTTCATGTGGGCAATAAAAGTATCCATATGATACATGGAAAATTTGATACTGATAGTGAGGCTGTAAAAATAGCCAAGCATTATTACTATCAAAACTATAAAGGTAGGGGCGATTTCGAGTTCGAAATTGAGGTTTGGTGGGAGGATAAGCTGATAGACACCATCAAATGTTTTGACGATTATCCTGAAACAGAAAAAAATAAATATATAAATTTGGACGATAGCAAAAATGACCTGGATTGAGCGCATAGACCGCCGATTAAGGCGCAGTAAGCTTTTTCAGATAACATAAATCCTCAAAAGTTTGCTCTTGATGCTACTTTAGCATCTTTGCACTATGGGAGCGTGCTGGATAGCGGCGTACATGTTGATCATTCGAAGAAATGGGATAAGTGGCTTAAAGTGGCGGGCTTTTTTGAGTTTGGGCCTCCATTAAGGTCAGTAAAAATTAAGTAGTTTTTAGTTGTTTTTCATTTGAGGCCGCCACATATTTTTGTGTGCGGTCTTGTTAATAAGGAGATAGTATGCCAACAAGAGGTGGAGCTTGTAATCATTGTGGACAATGTTGTGGTGCTGAGGGTTCACCTCATCAGGAAAATCCTTGGCCTAGTACATGGCCTGAGGCACATCGTAATTGGCAAACAAGTGCGTTACCGATAATTTATCAGGTCGTCAGTAGTCCAGAGCATGGTGGGCCAAGAGCTGGTGCAATTCGGTTTGGTAGTAAGACTTATCGCTGGATTTGGATACCAGATGTCGGGCTGTGCAAAGACATGCCTCCTTTTGGGGATACAGCTTCATATAGTCTAGAGTGCCCGTTTCTAATGGATGAGCAACCGAACGGTAGCCGACCATGTGCTTTGACTGGCACACCATATGAGGGTGCCTGTAACCAAGAAAATATGCCTGAAGATGTATCGGATGAGTTTGTAGCGGATTGGACAGCTAAGCATCCAGTCTGCAGTTATACGTGGAATTAGTAAATGGCATATATTGGGCGAGTACAATTTTTAGGAACGGCGACCCTTAATGTTGACACAGATCAGAAAAGGGCGTGGAAGTTTACAGCAGGTAGAGACTTTACTGCGGAGGAAATGGGCTTCTTTGGGAATATTATTGGGTATGAGGCCAGATTGGGCATTTATTCAGATGATAATGGTGAACCCGATGCCTTGTTGGGTTATACATCTGAAACTACAATAACGGGTAGTAGCGTATGGTGGCGAGCGCCACTTACATCTAGTGTTTCCCTTACCCAAGGAAACGATTATTGGCTTGCTATAATAAAGGGTGCGGGGTCTATAACGATGAAGGGAGGTGATGATACTACAGGGACTTGTAAGTATAACAACGATACTTATAGTGATGGGTTTTCTGATCCCTTTGGAGCGACATCCTCGCTTACTTATTCTCCGCTGATATTTGCTACTACTGCTGATTTTATGGGGCCAACTGATCTTTCTAAATGTGGAGCTGTTGTTGAAACAAGTGGCGGCATAAAGTATTTAGTAACCTGGTTATTAGACTATGAAGGTATGGAATCACAACTTGAAATTTATAAAAATATTGATACTGCCCCAACACTTGTATCAACTGTTGATGGTGGTGATATTATAGGCAGCACCAATAACGCTGGCTATATAGATGCTGCTATAGATGGTAATAATAAAATTCATGTTGTGGTAGCAGCCGATGATACTGCTGCTTCCAGAGACATTGCTTATAGAGTTTTTGATACCTCAGATGATTCATGGGAGGGAGCTAGTTGGGAGGAGGTTACAAGTTATACTAATCAAGAACCTTTTACTCCAGAAGTTGCAACTTCAATAGCCAGCGATAATACTGTACATATTCTCTATGTGGACAACATTGCCAAACAAGGGACAGCTTGTGATGCAGTCTATCACGCCTGGGGCACAGCAGGAAGCTGGTCTACGGAAGAGGTTGCGGGGCCAGCGGGGAAAAACGATGCTAATTACTGGCCTAATATCACTCTATGCGCGGCCAATGATGTAGAAGCGCTTTATTACAATAGTACTGGCACAGAACCGCGTTATCGCCGCAAGAATGGCACTTGGGGGACGGAGGGGAGTATTTCAGTAGGCTCATGTGTAAGTGTAGGTGATGTCATAATCACAACTGGGGATACGCCATATCGGTATCTTGTCGATTCTACTTATCATATTTGTGAGAATAGTGCTACATCTATTGGTTACGATGCGCACTCGTCATATTCAGAATTATCTTGTTGTTTGGTAAGTGATTCGGTTCGCTACGTATTTCACATTGATCCTGATCAAGATGTACATCTGGTCTCGAACGATGGTTCTGGTTGGACAGATGAGGGTGATCTTCAAGTTGGTAGTTATGAGCGCGTAATAGCAGAGTGGGCATATAATTTTGAAAATCAATCAGATGAGATCAATTATGTTTATTCAGATGGTGAGTTTGTTTACTATGATAGTTTTTCGTTGGCTGCTCCTGCAGATAGCATACCTTATATACTCAACCTAAACAAAAAAAGATTTCAACATATGATAACGAGGTAATTTTATGGGAAGAATTTATAGTGCAACTTTTGAAGAGGTATCAGTTTCAGCCATACAGGATTTGTTTGAGCTGGTAGCTCCAACTGATCTGAGTGTGGCCGTTCATGGCTTAGTCCTTAGCCAATCTAGTGATGCTGGTGATAGCGAGAGTGAACAGCTAAATATACTTGTTCATCGCGCAACTACAAGTGGTAGCGCCGGCTCAACACCGACTCCTGCCCCCCTTGCGGTGGGTGATGTAGCATCAACTGTTACAGTAGAGGCTAACAATACAACACAGGGAACTGAGGGAACTATTATTCACTCCGAATGTTTCAATGTGATGGCAGGTTTACAGATTTGGTTGCCCCCTGAATGTAGGTGGATTATATCACCATCAGGTAGGCTTGTAGTTGAATTGCAGACTGCTCCTGGTGATGCCATCACGATGAGCGGCACAATTTATTTTGAGGAAATAGGCGGATAATCTAAGTGACTGGGGTTTTCAGGCGTAGGTTTCGACCGCGACGACGCCCAGTATTAATTCATGGTGTTACTACTGGGTTACAGAGTTTATATCCGTCAGGAATTGCAACCGAGGAGGCTTTTGGCACTCTTACGGTTTCTCCTGGCGCGGTCACGGTTCAACCTACAGCCATTGCCAGCGCAGAGACGTTTGGTAGCGCGACGGTAAGCCCTGGCACGGTCACAGTTTCAAATGCAGGTAATATTAGTAGTGCAGAAGCTTTTGGAAGTCTAACAGTCTCTCCTGGAGCAGTAACTATTCAACCAACCAGTATTGCATCCGCAGAGGCCTTTGGTAATCCAACAGTAAGTCCAGGCACCGTAACAATTTCCAGCGCTGGTAACATTGGCACAGCAGAGGCCTTTGGAAACCCGCAGGTCGATTTAGGCATTTATGTATCTGGTATCCCTCCAGAGGAGGCTTTTGGCACCCCAACCGTCTCTCCTGGTGCGGTAACTGTTCAACCAACTGCTATTGCAACTGCCGAGAGCTTTGGCAGTCCCACGATCACCACAGGCGCGGTAACTGTACAACCAAGTGGTATTGGGACTGGTGAGGCTTTCGGTAGTCCTATTTTACAGCCTGGGTCGGTAACTGTTCAGCCAAGTGCTATAGGTAGCGAGGAAGTTTTTGGCGCAGTAACCGTAAGTCCTGGTAGTGTAACAGTACAGCCTACAGCAATTTCCAGCGCGGAGGCGTTTGGGACACCGACTGTACAGGTTGGTGAGCAGATACTTGAGCCTACAGGCATTGCAACTGCAGAGGCATTTGGGACGCCAACGGTCAGCCCAGGTGCGGTTACGGTTCAACCGACTGCTATAGCCAGCGCGGAAGCTTTTGGTGCCGCGACTATTCAGGCTACATATACCATTTCTGCCGCAGGAAACATTACAAGTGGGGAGACCTTTGGCACCCCTGCGGTTAGTCCTGGAACGGTTACAGTTCAACCTACGTCTATTGCAAGTGCGGAAGCTTTTGGCACCCCTGCAATTCAAGTAGGAGCGGTAATCGTACAGCCCGCGGCAATTTCGAGCGAGGAAGCTTTTGGGACTGCGACAATTTCTCCTGGGTCGGTTACAGTTCAACCAAGTTCGATCTCAAGTGCTGAGTTATTTGGCACCGCGACAATACAGACAACTTATACGATTTCCTCTGCAGGTGGTATTGCCAGCGTTGAGGCGTTTGGAACTGCCACAGTTAGTCCAGGTGCGGTTACTGTACAACCAAGCGGTATTGCTAGTGCGGAAGTATTTGGCACACCTACGGTAAGTCCTGGCACGGTAACAGTACAGCCTACTGGTATTGCAACAGGTGAGGCATTTGGCACCCCCGTTATTCAGGTTGGAGCGGTAACTGTACAGCCAAGTGCTATTGCGTCCTCGGAGGCATTTGGTAATCCAACAGTAAGTACAGAGGAGCTGTATATTCAACCAACTGGCATTGCCAGCGCGGAAGTGTTTGGTGGTGCTACAGTCTCTCCAGGCGCAGTAACCGTACAGCCATCTGCAATTGGTAGTGCTGAGGTTTTTGGGACTGTAACTTTACAGCTTACTTATACAATTTCTTCCGCAGGGGGGATTACAAGTGAGGAATCTTTTGGCGCGGCAACAGTAAGTCCTGGAAGTGTAATTGTTCAACCGAGCAGTATTGCTTCAAGCGAAGCTTTTGGCGCAGTAATAGTTTCTCCTGGTTCAGTAACTTTGCAGCCTACAGGTATTGTATCTGCGGAGATTTTTGGGGCGCTAAAATTAATTTTATATGTCTTGCCATCAGGTATTGCTACAGGTGAGGCATTTGGCTCACCAACACTTAGCGTTGGTGCTGTAACAGTTCAACCCTCAAGCATTGCATCCGCAGAAGCTTTTGGCACGCCTACTGTTCAAGCAGGTATTAGTTATATTAGTCCAAGTGGAATTGCAAGTGCAGAGACTTTTGGCACTCCAGCTGTTCAACCTGGGGCAGTAACCCTGCAACCTACTGGTATTGGTTCAGTAGAGGTTTTTGGCACGGCAAAAATTACTTTATATGTCGATGTAAGTGGGATCGATAGCGCGGAAGCTTTTGGCACCGCAGCTATTCAGCCTGGAGCGGTAACACTTAGCCCAACCGCGATCGGAAGTGCAGAGGCTTTCGGCACACCGACGATTTCTATTGGCGCGATAACACTTGAGCCAGTCGGTATTGGTAGTGGGGAATCTTTTGGGGCAGCGCAAATATTGCCAGGAGCGATAACTGTACAACCTAGCGGTATTGCCTCAGGAGAGGTATTTGGGTCTGTCAAGATAGTAGTTTATATAACTACTTCTGGAATTGTCAGTCAAGAGGCCTTTGGCACGCCAACAGTATCCGTTGGGTCGGTAGCTGTTCAACCAACTGGTATAGCATCTGCGGAGGCATTTGGCACGGCCTGGGTGCAGACTGGTGAATTGATGATTTACCCAACTGGCATCCCATCTGGGGAAGCTTTTGGGACGCCAGACATACCGCAGTTTTCGCGACCAATCGAGGACATTTCAATCAGCGATTGGACAGATCAGGATGGGGGCACTACAAACCTATACAGCGTTATCGATGAGCAAACGCCGAATGATGCTGATTATGTGAAGGACTTCATTGCCACCCCTGCGGATGTACTGGAAGTTAGAACCAGCGCTTTGAACGATCCCAGAACGGGAAGTGGGCATGTAGTACGGTATCGATATAGGAAACAGGGGACAGGTAAGACAGCGAAATTAACGGTAAGGCTGATGCAGGGCACGACAGAGATTGCCTCATGGGTGCATAGTGACGTGGGAGGGAGCTGGACAACCGCAGAACAGGCGCTTAGTGAGGCACAGGCAAATAACATTACGAATTACAGCGATTTGCGGCTGAAGTTCGAGGCGGAGGAGGCGTAAAATGGCACAATTTGGACGACCTGCCTCGACAATCGCAAATGGTGGTTGGACAGCAAATGGAGCCGCAACCCATCACGAAGCTACTGATGAAGTAACTCCTAACGGGGATACAGATTATATTGAGTGTGATGATACCGATACCTATTGTGAGTTGAAATTTAGCTCATTGAGTGATCCGAGCTTAGGTTCTGGTCACATACTGCGCTTTACCGCGGAGTCGTTAGGTGGTAGTGGCGGGCCTGAAAAACTGGACGTTGATCTGTATGAAGGCACAACCCTTATTGCTAACTGTTTTATCAATGAAGCAATGGATCGGGGCACATATGTTGAGCACTCATACACCCTAACCGCGGGCGAGGCAGATAGTATTTCTGATTATACTGATCTGCGAGTGCGGTTTATTATTGACTCACTTAGTTCGGGGGAAACAATTCGTGTTACCCAGACTGAATTTGAAATCCCCGATGCTACGGGGCCGCAAACATTATATCCAAGCGCTATTGCATCAAGTGAGGCTTTTGGTTCAGTTACCGTTACTCCTGGAGCTGTAACAATCCAACCAAGTGGAATTACGTCTGCAGAGGGTTTTGGTAGCACTACGGTTAGTCCAGGTGCAGTTACGGTTCAGCCAAGCGCAATAAGTAGTGGGGAAGTCTTTGGTAGTACTACGGTTAGTCCTGGGGCAGTTACGGTTCAGCCAAGCGCAATAAGTAGCGGGGAAGTCTTTGGTAGCACTACGGTTAGTCCTGGGGCAGTTACCGTACAACCAACCCCTATCGCCTCTGCGGAGGTTTTTGGTAGTGTAACAATTCAGACAGCTTATACAATTTCCGCAGCGGGGGCGATTGCCAGCGCAGAAGCTTTTGGTTCCGTTACTGTTAGTCCAGGCGTGGTTACTGTTCAACCAAGTGCTATTGTATCTGCGGAAGCTTTTGGGTCTGCAACTGTTTCTCCTGGCTCTGTAACTGTGCAACCATCGGCTATTGGGAGTGCGGAGAGTTTTGGCACTCCAACCGTTAGTGTCGGTGCGCAATATTTGCAACCAACTGGAATTGGAACTGGTGAGGCCTGGGGCACTCCCGCGGTGCAGGTTGGATCGGTAACAGTACAACCATCCTCGATCGGTTCAGGAGAAGTTTTTGGTTCGCATACTGTACAGCCTGGAGCTGTAACACTTCAACCATCAGGCATAGTATCTGGGGAGGTCTGGGGCACCCCTGCGGTTAGTGTTGGTGCTGTTACGGTTCAACCAACAAGTATATCTTCTGCAGAGGCTTTTGGTAGTCCAACTGTTTCCGTTGGGGCAGTAATTCTGCAACCTAGTGGGATCGGCTCTGGTGAGGCATTTGGCACCCCAACACTTTCTCCTGGGTCTGTAACGGTTCAACCATCCAGTATCGTGAGTGGGGAAGCTTTCGGCACTCCTGAAGTTACTCAGGGCGTGTTTGTGTTCGTTTCTTGGGCTGAGATTGAAGTTCCTGGCACGGATGAGCGCTGGATTTATCCGCAGGGCATTGCAAGTGGGGAAACGTTTGGCACCACGCAAGTATTACCTGGATCAGTAACAGTAATTCCAACAGCGATCGCGACTGGTGAGGCTTTTGGCACTCCTGCAATACAGGTAGGTGCGGTAACGGTTCAACCATCTAGCATAGGAAGTTCTGAGGCATTTGGCACCGCACAGATATTGCCTGGGACTATTACGGTTCAACCAAGCAGTATTCCAACGGAAGAGGCGTTTGGCACACCAACGGTTGAAGTTGGCGTAATCATACTTCAACCTACGGGTATTGCCAGCACCGAGGCATTTGGCACACCAACAATTTCAACAGGCGCTATTACCGTACAGCCGACAGCAATTTCATCTGCTGAGGCATTTGGCACGCCAACAGTATCGGTTGGGGCAATATTCATTGAGCCTACGGGTATAGGGTCTGAAGAGGCGTTCGGCACCGCAGTAATTCAGGTTGGGACAGTTACAGTTATACCAACTGGAATTGTATCTGAGGAAGCTTTTGGTGCAGTTACGGTTTTACCTGGGGCGGTAACGATTCAGCCTAGTAGTATAGGGTCTGAGGAGGCATTTGGCACCGCAGACATCTCCCTGCGGATATTTCCAAGCGGTATACCATCAGAAGAAATATTTGGCGCCGCTACTATACAGACTGGTGCAATAACAATTCAGCCATCTGGTATTGCCTCGGAAGAAGCTTTTGGCACGCCTGATGTCATCTTTGTCTTTGATCAAACGCTTTATCCGAGTGGAATTGCGAGTGAGGAGGTATTTGGCACCGCGGAGGTTCATCACCTGCCAGAAGTGTTCAGAGAAGATGTTTATATCTGCATTTTTGAGGAAGAGGATGCCTATATTCAATTGGAGATAGTAGGAGCATCATATATTACTACAGAAGATAAGGATGATGCTCACATAGTAAAGGAAAATGTTGCATCGGCCTATATCACCCAGGTTGATGCGGAGGATGTTGAATTATGAGCAAAAAGGAAATTCATGTAGGTGATATTGGGACTGTATTTGAACGCACGGTCAAGGATCAAGACGGTAATGTTGTAGATGTGTCCACAGCAACAACAAAGGATTTTATATATACGAAATCAGATGGTAGTAAAGTTACCAAGGACACTGAATTTACAAATGATGGTTCAGATGGCAAATTACGCTATGTAACCATTGCTGATGATCTTGATATTGAGGGGGATTGGAAACTACAGGTACATGTGGTTTTACCTGGTATTGGTGAGTGGTGGTCAGATATTAGTTCATTTCGTGTGCATGGAAATCTGTAATATGGACTTTATTTATCTTGACAGGATAATTTTTGATTGTAGATGATGGAGCGCACAATGCATTTGTGCAGTGTGGAGGTAAGCTTTGGCTATTATAGGACTCTCACGGAAAAATAGGAAAGTCCAGGTTATCAAGGGCGACGATCCTACAATCGTAGGTGATCAATATTTCAATTTAAGAGATATGAATCCCAGCTTGATTCGTTTTTACGAGTTCTGGGACTTCATGGAAACTATTCAGGTGCACGGTTATACACGTGCAGCCATGAGTGTATTTGGTCGTTCAGCTGTTGGTGCTTGGTGGACTTTACGAAAACATTCAGAATATGAGAAGGGTGCGCGTGAGTTGCACCGCAGGCGCTTGTACTCTTTTTATATGGGGGTAGAAGATCGATCATGGGACAACATTAAGGATTTCTACTCATTTGCTTATAACATCATGATCGGGGTTATGTATTTGCGGTATTTTGGGCGGGCGGCATATCATATCGTGCGGAATCGACTAGGCGTTCCTATTGGTATGGATTTCTTGCCTGGACTGGTAATACCTAATGTGGATGAGGAGGGATACTTCAAAAATCCCGCTTTTGTACAGTATTTATCCAAAAATCCAGCCAATAAGGTTGAGTTTGAAAATCCAAAAGATATTGTCTACATTACGAATCCTGATTGGCGGGGTTCTGTGCTTGGTGCCAGTGATATTGAGGCGTTGGCAACTTATACATTACCTCTGGACATCTATTTGCAAACAGCTGCTAGTAGCTACATGCAGAACAGAGATCGTCCTGAGGTAATTTTTCAGTTGGCAAGTGATATTGAGGATGACTCATTTGATGAGTTTGTAAAAGAAATGCGTGCTAGGTATTCGGGTGCAACCAATGTCGGTCGTAGCCCGATCGCGGTGCAGGGGGAGCTGGATGTAAAAGAATTGCGTCGCATGCCAGCTGATCTACCATATCAGGATGCGCGTAAGGATACGCGTGATGAGGTGTTGGCGGTTTCTGGCACGTCATCTTCCAAGCTGGGCCTAGTTGAAGATATGACCAATTCCAACCTGCGGGAATTGCGCAGGGAATTTCACGAATCTTCTATGATTCCGTTGTTTCGCTTTGTGGAGATTGGGTTGTACGAGCAGGTGCACGTGCGCGAATTTGGATACTTGGATTGGGAATTCAGGTTCAACAATCCTGATTTCCTGAACATGGTTGAGCGTGCAACGGTTCATATGCGCTATCACATGATGGGTGGTCTCAATCCTAATGAAATTCGTTATGAGATTGGTAAGCCGCCGCGAGAGGATGAGTTAGGAGATATGTATTATGACGAACTGCTAAACCAGCCACCTCATGATCAACCTGGCAGTCCTCCAGAGGGAAGGGAGGATGAACCAGATGCGGATGAGCCTGTGGCAGATGTGGACGATCCTATTCGTGGTGATCAGCACGATGATGAAACGCGGGAAGATGCTATGTTAGCAAGCTTGCGCAAATGGCGCAGATTTGCCCTGAAACGGATGAAAGAAGGCCGCAACCTGCGGATATTTGAGAGCAAGCATATTCCTGCAGGATTAGCAGATATTATTCAATCTTATTTAGAGAAGGCCCGCACGATGGACGATGTGGCGCAGGTCTTTGATGCAGTATTTGAGGAGGTGTAACAGCATGGCAGCTGTAAAGAACTGGTTGTGCATCCAGTGTGGTCATGTACTAGGTGATGTATTGGGAGGCGAACTTAAGGTCTTGGTGCCTGAAGGATATGCGCGTACGCGTGGGGCAAATCTTACTGTTCGTTGTCCAGAGTGCGAGGCTGAAAAGACGTGGTATACAGCCGACCCGATCGTTCGTTCCATATATCAGCTGGTTGATTCCATAGCACCACTTGCGGCTCGACGTATGATCGAAAGCGCGGTTGCGCAGATAAAAGCAGAGATGAGAGAGTTGGAAAATCTTAAACAGGCATAAATTGTCTGAATTATAAAAAATGTGATTGAAGAGGTATAGAGGAATTATGGTCGCAGAAGTAACGAAACTTTATTATCGGCAAGGCACTCGCTTTGCGCGCGGCACGACAATTGACTCTTATTTGGAAGAGGAAGATTGCGAAATTTTATATGATCGGTGGCAGGATAGTTGGCCTGAGCCATACGTATTTAGTGGAGGCATAAAGGCAATCACGGCTGAAATGATCCTGGAGGTTCCCATAAAAGAACTGAATTCAGCGCTGCACCACACGCGGGCAAAGCGGATTTTAAAGGCCGCAAAGGAAAATGCAGCGAGGTAACTATCTATGGCAAATAAGACTGATCTGAAAACTGGCACGAATAGTGGGACTTTCCATAAATATTTTGGCGTGCCACTAACAAAAACCGCAGACCCCAGTGATGATGGGACAGCTACAGTACGGGGATTTTTCACCTCGGATCAAAAGGATGAGGTTGGCGATATCATTACCCAAGGGGCAACGAAGAGAGCGATTGAAAAATACCGCAAGTGGGGCAATATTCGTTATATGCACCTGCCAAAACCTGTTGGGAAGGTCACGCGTATTGGTGTGGAAGATGGTCTGGAGTGGAATGAGGTTGAGATCAAAGTTATCGATCCTGACGCCGTTTTCGAGGTCAAAAACGATCTACTTACTGCTCTTAGTGTAGGTATTTTTATTAAGTTTGACGATATTGAATTTCTTGACGATGGGGGCTGGATCATTAACGATTACGGCCTAGCTGAAATTTCTCTTGTAGATCATCCCGCTAATTACGATGCCATTCTTACAGATGTAAAGGGCGTTATTCGACAGGTAGCCCGCACACAGGGTAGGGATAGGGCACTTTGTGAGCTGAATAGGATCAAGGAGGAGTTGAGGTTGGTTCCAGAGGACAAAATTAGTGATACTAATTCTGATGCTACTAAAACAGAACTGGAAGTAAACAAGCAAGATATTCGAGATGAAGAGGATGCCCCTGCGGTTGTTGAAAAAGGCGTTATTCCATTTAAAGATACTGGTACGGCAGATAAGGGTGAATCCTGGAGTAAGCCTGATCTGGGCGACTTCACAAGTGAAAGCTTTGATGAACTGCCTGACTTGGAAAAACGGCGCATTGCTCGGCACTATACATGGTCAGACAATATGCCGCCTGAGACATTTGGTGATCTGAGCTTGCCTCATCACAAGGCGTCTCAATCCGATGTTGGCGCGGCTGTATGGCGAGGTGTTACCGCTGCTATGGCGCGGTTAAATCAGACCGAGGGCATTGATCAGGAAGGTTGCTACAACCATCTTGCCAAGCACTATGAGCAGTTTGATGAGGAGCCGCCAGAAAAGTCTGCGGTATTCAATGGTGAATATTCTGCGCCTGTCGAGGAGGAGAAATCGCCTGCCTGTAGACAAGATGATGAGACTTATGATGAGTGTGTTGATCGTAAGACTAACGAAATGATCGAAGAGGGTGATGATCCTGATGAGGCGTATGCCGCAGCGCATGAAATTTGTGAGACGCCATGTAGCGAAAATGCTCTTTCATTTGAAGAGCCAGAAAATATGGATAAAGAACTTATGTCTGATGAAACAAGAGTTTTAGAAGAAGAAATTACCGATGAGGAGATTGAGGAAACCGAGAAATTGGTAGACGAAGCTGATATCGAACCATTGGATGAAGAAACTGATGAGGATGAGGTTGAAAAGGTTGTTGAGACTGAAGAATCTGTAGAAGAACCTGAGGTTGAAGAGCTTGAAACTGAAGAATTATCAGAGGAAAAAGAACTTGAAGCTGAGGAAGTTGATGAGATTGAGGCTTTGAGGGAGGAAGTGAAAGAACTTACTGTGCTGGTAAGGGCTTTGGCAGAGGTTCCCGAAGATGGTGAACAAGCCATAAGCAAGACTGAGCAGGAAGAGCTTGAACGTCTTTCCGAAGAGGTTGAGAGACTAGAGGCTGAAAACGAAGAGTTAAAGTCCACAATCGATGACCTGCGCAAAGAGTTAGACGATCTCCGCAAGCCCGCCAATCGAAAAGGTGGTGTGGTGAATACCGAACTGCCTGAAGAAATCGATGAGGAGGAGAAGGGAGAAAAAGGGAATGTTGAGAAATCGAAAGATGTGCCTATGAATGTGCACGTTCGACGGTTTTTAGAGAGTAAGAATTATATTATAAGGGACTAACATGGGATTAACTGACAATTTGAAGAAAGCTTTGACCTCTTCCGATGCAGCTGCCTTAATTCCTTACGAACTTGAGGAAGTGCTGGACGAGGAGTTAATTCGCCTGCAGCCCCTTGCGACTCTGTTAGATATTGATCAAGCGGAAGGAAAAACCCACGAATATCAATTGAGAACAGCACACCCGCAGGGTAGGTTTGAGGGCGAGACAACCCCTGCTAATGCCCAGGTAAGTACGTATGCGCGTAAATCGGTTGCCTTGAAGATTTCCCGTATTTGGGGATCGGTGACTGGTTTCTCCCAGGCCGTTACTGAGCGCTTTATCAGCGCTCTGGCTGCGGAGCTGACTGGAAGTGTGCAGGGTATGGCTGACCTGTTTGAGTACGGTTGTCTGTGGGGGGCTGCAGATGATATCGGCTTTACGGGCGATGCCTATCAATTCTCTGGGATCATTCCGCGAATGTTGGCCTATGCGCCTGCAAACGTGATTGATGCTGGAGGCAACAAAATTGTGTTGTCTGATCTGGATAATGCCTTGGCGAAAGTCATTAAATGGCGACAGACCCGCTTTGATCCATTCCTATGGTTCATGGGTATTCAGATGAAGCAAGTGGTTGATGGCTTGCAGACCAAAGTACAGTTGCCGCTGCAAACTGCGGAATTGGCTGATGGTAAGCTGGTCATGGCTGCTTATGGTGACAATCCAATTTATGAGACTGATTATATGGTTCCTGGCACGTCCAGTCCAACCGACTTGGGCGCGACTGAGGATGATGGCAATGGTTCTCTGGCTGCTGATCAGTACTTCTACAATATTTCGTCTGTGACGGTTTATGGTGAATGTGTTGCTGGAACTGAGGCCAATGTTACTACCGTTGGTGGTAGTGATGCTGTTGACCTGACCTGGACAGCTGATAGTGAAGCTCTGCTTTACCTGATCTGGCGAGGACTTTCGACTGGTAATGATAACCTAGAGTTGCTGGATATCATTCCTGCCAAGACCTATGATGGTGATGGCACTTGGAGCGGCACGGTTGCGACTTATAAGGATACTGGTGCTCGGTCTCTGACCGCTGTAAAGCCATTGTCCACCGGTGAACAGAACATTCTGTTGCTGAACCGCAATGCGAACCGCGGTGCCTCCTGGATTGGTTTGATCGATGATATGGGCGACCCTGTGGATAACTTGATGACTTATGTTGAACTGGCACGAACCAAGGATACATATGACTATATGCTCAAGTCTTATTTGACTTTGAAGCTCAAGTACCCAGAACTGGTAGCCTTGATCCGACACGCTAAGTTAGCATAATAAATGCTATAGTTTTAGGCTGGTAATAAGCCCCGCAATCTGCGGGGCATTACCCGCGTTATTATACCAGATAATTTATCTGGTGCGTACTGGTGGTTAAAACGATTGTAGAGGTTGAGGGACTCTGGCGAGTCCACGTCTATACAAAACTATTTGGATCAATATTATGGGAATAAGGAGTAAGTAAATGTTAACTGCGAATGAGTGCATTATCGAGAGCTATGATGCAGCTTCTGAAAGTAAAAAGGTTAACGTTGTTGAAGAGATTCGAGGTCTATTAAGTACGTTACTAAATAGTACAACTATTACTACGGATGGCACGGTAAATGGCACCGCGATAACAGGTTTGGATTTATTTAGGCAAGCTGTATTCACCCTAAAGGTGTCATCTAAGACGATGGACGCTGGCACGACATTGGATATCTATATTCAATATAGTCCTGATGAGGGCACAACTTGGGATGATTTATATCATTTTACTCAGATTACAGATACCGCGATAGGTAATGGCACTTATGTTGCTTATTTGGCACCTGCATCCACAAGTATATCGGATGCTGCGGTTAGTGATGGTGCGCTTGCAGCTGCTACATTTAAGGACGTATCGTTTTGTGATCGTTTACGAGTAAAAACAGTTGCAGCTAACTTTTCAGCTGACACAATTACCGTTGAAGTACTGGGCTACTTTACCAAGAGCTAATTGTAGTAATTGAGGGACTCTGGCGAGTCCATGTCTATACAAAACAATTTAGATCAATTTTATAGGAGATAAAAATGGGCGCAATTTTAACATATGACTGGTTAGGAATTAAGAGCGACGCTGCTGATGTGTTTGTTGTGGACAAAGAAACATATGAGAAGTGGACTGGAAAAGAAGAGGACGAGGAATCTGACGAGGACTAGGATTGATGGCCTGGACATTGTGCTCGAAAGAGGATGTACAAAATCTACATCCTATTGCGGAAACTGAATTGCAGGATCAATGGAGTGAGCAAGTTGAGGCGCTTATTCGCCAACATTTGGGCACACCTTATCTGGGCACAACCCAGTCGATAACGGAGGAGCTGCACAGTGGGGATGACACCAGCATTTTGCGGGTAAATAAGCCGCCTATTATATCGGTATCTGAGCTGAAAATTAATACGGTGACCATTACCGCAGCGGATTATGCTGTATTTCCTACCTATATTCAACTAAAGTCGCAGACATTTATTGACGGCACGCTAAATGTCTCCGTTTCTTATGTATCTGGGGGCATAACTGTTGATCCTACGATCAAGCTGGCTGCGGCGGCAATGATTATCGCGATCATCAATTATAACCGCCGCATGGGAGCAGATGGCAGTATTCGTTGGGGTCGTCCAGAAGAACGTTTGGGTGAGGAAACCCCGAATCGTAATCCTGGGCTTACGTCTCACCTGACAATTATTATGAAGCGCCTCCTACGGCGCAAACGTGTTAGGGCGAGATAATGGAATACGATATTGGCTCACCTCGCAGTATTTTTCGTATTCACATAAAACTACCGCCCGCCCTGTCTAAAAAACGTGGCGAGGATGATGCGCGTCGAGCTTCTGGAGAAATGACCGAGGAAGCTGTTTCTGCTGTGGGTGCAGTAGTGCTTAGAAAGCTGCGCATGGCCCTTTCCAAACAGGGCAAGTTTAAGGTGGGCGCTACAGGTGAGGCTTCCCGTAACCTGCTATTGGATATTTACCAAGCAGAGGGGAGCAACTACGTAGCAGAAATCAGCGAGGGCATGCTGACAAAGGCAAACTTTTTTATTCGGCATGGTAGTGAGGGACATGGTAGGCCGCCTCCATATCATCGTATTCGAGAATGGATGCTGGCAAAACGTATACCCGTTTATCTTCCCTCGGTGCATGCCAGACATCGCAAGGGGGGCTATGAAATGGTAAAGGTGCCTAAGCGCCCAACCGCAACGGGGGCATGGTCATATGAACAGGTCAGATATACCAGAGGTGGTCGGCCCTGGAAAAAATCACGATCCCTGTTTGAGCAAGTACTAAAGCTGATTATTTGGAGCATCGCCCTGCGGGGCACATCTAAATTCAGTCGCGGTCGTCCTCCATATGGTTTGCCTTACTTTGATTATATGCGCTATGTGGCTGAAGATGATGAGGAATATGTCCACGTCATGCGCCAAAAAACGCAGGAATTGGCAAAAGGTTTTGTGCAATATGCTATTGGTGGGCATGGTCATTATGGAGGCACCTCATGGGAGGACACAAGTATGTCTAGATTTAGGACTCGTAATTTGTAGTGGTGGTGAGTAATGCAGGATTATGCTGTTGTTGAGGAGGCTTTACGCCAAAGACTAATTACCCACTTTTCTAATCAGCTTAGTGATACGCGTTGTGTGGCGGGGGATATCGATGCCCTTCTGCGGGCAATATTTGATGAGGAGGATACTTATTTTGGTTGCCTGCTTGAGTTTGGTATGGCGCGTGAGCTAATTAGAGAACCGTTTAAGGCGCAGATATGGGCTACGCAAATTGTGGGTATTTTTATGATCCGCTATTCCCCAGATGTTGAGGACAATCTTAGGCTGGTTCTAAAGAACCTGCGCACGCTATGTAAGGATGATCCGAGATTGGGAGGGACTGTGGATCGTGCACGTGTGATCAGGATTGATACGCCTGAACCTGTTCAGGTCGAGGATATCGGGTTTTATTTTGTCCCTTTTACGGTTGAAGTGTGGGAGCGTGCGGTTTAGTCATTGTCATCTTTCAAGAAATTCTGATTGAAGATAATGAGTGAAGTTTAGCTTGTGAAGTGAATAAAAAATTTTTGTGCAAATCTCGGTGTGCAGGAGGTGTACATGACTTGATTCTTTTGGAGGTTTTAGAACATGGCTGCTATCGTAGGTATTGATGCTAGAGTTGATATTTCTACTGACGGAAGTACTTGGACAGCTCTAACAGAGCGAAATGAGTTTACTATTTCTGTTCGTGTAGATGTGGCTGAGCATAAAGTCTTTGTGGCTACTTTGGCTGATGCTTGGCGCGATGTTGCTCGAACGTGGATGGCATGGTCAGGAAACCTGGCTGGCTATTTGGATGATGCAGATGACACCATTTTCAATACGGTTACTGGTGGCGTAAAGCGCAAATTGCGATTTTACGATACTATTAGTGATACCAATAAGTATTGGGAGGGTTGGTGCATCCTGACTTCTGTTGAGCACAGTGTTGGCACAGATGACTATGCAACTCTATCAGTTGAGTTTGAAGGTATTGGAGAGCTGGATCGAGTAAGTTCGTAAACCAGTGAACAAATAAAATTCTATAAAGCCCTAAAGATTCCTGCGATAGCGTGGGTGCTTTAGGGTATTTATTTTTAGTTTGAGGTGTGAAAGTGATTGAATTTGTTATTGCGGACGAGGTATTTAACTTAGTGAAGAAAGGACGTGCACAAGCAGAGCAAGTGCATGCAATTGGTCGTTGGTTAGCTTCTTACGGTGGGGAGCTAGCTGAAATTATTTTTAACCGTAAGGACGATCTTGATGAGGCAGATATGCTCGGTGGTCTAAGCATGCTTGGTGAAATTGCCAGCGTTTTGACTGCGGATGCACTAATTGATCTCTACATAATTGTCATAGGCTGCTCTGAGGAATTTGCTGAGGAAAATTTTGATGTTGTCGATCTAATTGAGGCGGTTCAGACAATTTATCAAGAACATGAAACCGTGCGGATGGTAATTGATCGTTTTTTCTCAGAGAGCAGCTCAGTCGAGGAGCAGGACGACTCCTCCACGACATCCGAAGAAGTTATGGATGGACAGACGAACAAATCTTAGATCATATTGAGAAGTATGGGTTCGACTGGCTAGAACGCTCTTGGAAATATATTCAAGAGGATAGGCAGGAAGAATATTCTCAATTGATGCTGATGATTCCGTTAGCGCGCACCCCTGGAGATGAAAAGGGTGTGATGAAGATGCGTACATATACCCGCAGGCTAGAGCGAATGATTGCCAGTATGACGCCTTGGAGAAAGAAGGAAGAGAGGCGTTCTAGTACTCCTGGGGCGAAACCTGGGGAGGCCGTAGTTGTGATGGATTCCCCAACGGATAGGAAAGATGATCCTCTATATAAAGGCGCAAAATTTGTTTCGGGATAGACTAAATGCCTGCAACTGTACATGCAAAGTTCACAATCAAGGGGGATGTTACCAGCGCTGTTCAAGCCGCAACCAAGTTTGGGAAGGCGATTACCAGCTTGAACAGGCGTATGACCGCGCTGGCAAAGAAAGCTGATCGTATTGATAAATTTAGTAAAAAATTAGACAAAATGAACCGCACGGTGACCAGTTTTACTCGCCGTGCTAACAGCGCGTCAAAAGCTGCTGATCGTTTGAAAACGTCCCTTTCAGAGCTGATGAACTTGCCTACGGATCGTTTGGAGCAATTATTGGGTGCTATCCAACCTCCAAAACCTACCGCGCCTAAAAAAGCGATGGAGGATTATTGGACTGAGGCTGCAGATATGCTGTCCAAGCTGGGGGGTTTGGGTAGGGGCGAACTTAATTTGTCTGGTCTGGTATCTGCTCTCGCAATTATAAAGCCAGAAATGGCTGCTATTGTCCCGTTGATAGATGAGATTACCGAACATGGAATGAAGTTCACCACCATTGGCGCGGGCTTGAAAGCATGGCAAAGGCCACTGAGCATGATTCATAGCCTAGCTGATAAGGTCAAGTCTAGCATTGGCGGCATGATAAACCGAGTCCAGGAATTTATAGGGAGGATTCCACAAGCTTTTAATACTTTCCAGCGCTTTTTCATGGACTTATCCGATGGCCTGCGGATGATTACATTGGGCATTACCAATGTTGGTCGTTCATTGATGTTCTTTATCAGTATCCCATTGGGTGCTGTATTTTACAACTTATCGCAGGCCGTAATTGATTTTGACGACCAGATGAAGCGCGTCCAGAAAACTACTGGTCTTTCCAACGATGAAATGGAAAAGTTTACCCGCGGCATACGTGATCTTGCAATGACAACGCCAACGGCACATGGAGCGTTGGGAAGAATTGCTGAGCAGATTGGTCAATTAGGCGTATGGGCAAGAGAAAGCATTTTAGAGCTGACTAAATACGCTAATCTTTTGGTCGTGTCTACCGACATTACCGAGGATGAGGTTGGACTAAGCTTAGGTCGAATTGCTAATGCTTTCAACATCAATCTGAACAAATCTACTGATGCAATCTGGCGGGCGATCAACGTTATCAATATTCTGGAAAATGAGACTGCAGCAACCGCAGCGGAGATCGTTGAGGCTACATTGCAGTTTGCGCCTGTTGCGAGTTTGATGGAAATGACCATCGCGGACACAATCGCGATGGGTTCTACCCTCGTTGCGCTAGGCTATGACGCATCAAAAGCAGGCACGGCATTGCGTAACCTAGGTATCTACATGGTCAAAAATCTTGAGGATGTGGAAGCCTTGATGAAGGGCTATGACAAATATGCTGAAAAAGGCACATTTGCTACTCAGGTATCTGAAGATTTTACATCTGCCCTACTTGATTTCTTGTGGGTAGCTTCTCAAGATTCGGATTGGATCAAAGTGTTGACTGAGGAAATGGACAAGTTTAACTTGCGGGGTGGACGTGGCGCAGCTTCCTTGACCAAGAATATTCAGCAGCTGGTTCGCAACTTACGAATTTCCCGCGAGGAGTGGGAAAATGCTGCATCCATCCTGCGGGAATATGATCGTCAGCTTTCATCCACACGTTCACAATTAGCGATTTTGCGCAATAATCTTGTTGAGCTGGGCATTACTGTTGGCGATACTGTGCTACCAATTCTCAATAAGGTTGTACAGTTCCTTATCCCGTTGGTGCAAATGGCAACGGAGTGGTTTGCCCAATTAGATCGGAAAACTCAATTATGGATTGTGGGTATCGCGGCACTTTTGGTTGTTGGCGGCCCGTTGATCATGTTCTTCGCCCAGATTGTTCACGGTATGTTTTTGATGGCAATGGGCATCGGCGTGCTACTAAGAACTATTCCTATATTGGTTGGCGCATTTGGTTCTCTCCTTGGCGTTGTGATATCTTTTGGTGGTGTTCTTAGAAGTGTCCCGCCTCTAATGGTTGCGGCTATTTTTGGAATACTCAAAATACTGCAGAAGAGTGGTGTCGATATTGCTCAATTTTTCCGAGATTTGGCTGATCGTGCCAAAACCTGGGGTGAGAACTTAGCTGCCACATATTCCAGCGGTCTAATTTCTGGGGCGATTCTATTTATTTCAAGAGCCTTAGCATATATTGGTAATCTCATTGCCTCATTCTTAGCAGGTTTCTCACCTCCAAAAGTTGGCCCACTTTCCACCATTGATAAGTGGGGTAGGGAAATTATGCGGGAATACCTACTGGGGTTCTTAGAAGCTGATTTCTCAATTCTGCAAGATGTGTCATCAATTATTGAGCGCATACTTAGCAACTTAGAATTCTTTGGGCAAATCGGAGAGGGAGATCAATTCCGATTTTTAATGGCGGCACGTGTAAATTTGGCAAAGCTGATCGATCTTTTCCGCAAGACAGGTGAGATTTCCGAATCGGTCTTGAGTTCTATTGTGGCTCATCTTGGAGATATGGCAGGAGATGTAGCTGACCTAATCCGCTACTGGTTTGAATATTTAGAGATTCAGCGCCAATTAGAAGAGATTGAACATCGTCGTGAAGCAGTAATCGAGGGTTATGAGGACGAATTAGAAGCTATCCAGCTAAGTGGTAAAAGTGCCGAAGAACGGGTTGCTCTGATCAGACAGGCACAGCGTGAGAAAAATCAGCAACTACAACAGCTGGATGAGGAGCAGAAAGCTCTAGAAGAACAGGAAAAGCAGGCACGCGAAAACCTGTCCTGGCAGCAACAGTTTATTCGCGCACTTACAGAACAGGACGATATTCTGCGGCGTTTAGAGGAATTACTAGAACGCTTAGCCAAAGCCGCAGAAAAGCTTTCTGGAGCTGTTGGAGGTGTTGAACCGTTCGATGAGACTTTTGGTGGGATAGAGGATGCCTTTGAAATAGATGAAGAGCAAAAGCGTAACTTGGAAGCACTTTACAATCTTCCGCAGCGCATTGAGGATGCGCGTTCAGCTCTTGAGGGCCTATTCGCCGGCCTGCGGGGTGAGTCGCCTCGGGCCTTTTTACCCGATGAAAAGCTTAGTAAGCGCATGCGTGATCTTAAGCAAGATTATATGGCGCTCTATAACTTGGGCAGTAGAATTCGGGATGTATGGATTACGATCCGTGCAATCCTAGATGGTATTTTTGATCGCAGAATGGGGGAGGAAGAGTACTTATTCCGTCTTACTCCCGAACAGCGCAGACGCTACGATGAGATTACAGGGTTCTTTGAAGATATAAGAACTTTAGCTGGTCAGGCACGTGATGAGGTCATGAAATTCTGGCGCTCATTGACCGGCGGTGCGCAAGAAGTCCCAGGAGAGGGGCCATATGCGGGGCCTTATGACACATTCTTTGGGGAAACTGAATCCGCATTTGAGAAATTCCAAAAACTTCCTATTGTGAGTTTTATAGTCAACTTTGCTGAAGAAGCTGGCAAGTCTTTTGGCCTGTTGATGGAAGCTGTGGATAATCTGGCAGAGTCAATTGTAAACCTAGGTAGTGCACTATCTAATCTTGGAGAGGTATTATCTGTTAGTCCCGCAACGGAATGGATCGGCGGCCTTATCCTAAAAATCGGGGAGCTCTTGGGCTTAGATGTAACCGAGGATCGTGCGGCTATATTTGGCAGGTTCTTTGGTGGTATTGCCAATGTAATTCTTTCCATTCCTGCAAGGGTGCTGGATAAACTTGCGAATTTGATTGACCAGCTGGCGAGGCTTATCGAGCTTATTAGTAGTCTTACTGAAATTAACCAGTCCATGAAAAAGGGTGGTGGTCTTGCTGGTCTTGGCGCTGCGATTGTTACCGGTATTGTACAGGGTATGGACGATTCATATGAGGATACAGGTAAGTCCTGGCTTGAAAATATTTGGGAAAGGATTGTACAGAACTTCAAAGACTTCTTTGGAATTTCCTCTCCATCCGAGCTTATGCGAACTTTTGGGGTTGACCTAGTTTTTGGTCTGATATTAGGTCTGGATGATACTTGGCCGAATCTTTTGCAGGTATTGGGCGAAAAACTTGAAGATTTTGTCGGCAAGATGGATGAGTGGAAAGATGATTTCCTGACTAAAGCTGAAGAACTACTACAAAATATTGTTGATGGCCTGTTAGATGGCGAAAAGTGGGGCGAGGTCTTTTCTGGTATTGGCACAAACTTAGATGACCTGCTTGCGGATATTGGCGGCTATATTGATGACTTTTTCACTATGGGCTATGAAATTGCAAGTAGCTTTGTTTCGGGATTAGTGTCTAAAGCAAGTAGCATATTCAATCAGGGTATTGCGGCGTTTGAGGAATTTGTTGAGGATGTGAAAGACAGATATGGCCTAGATTCTCCATCAAAAGTATTCAAACGTATTGGTAAGGGTGTGGCATCTGGGTTTATCCTAGGCATTAATGATGAGTGGCCTGTAGTGCTATCTAATCTTGGACAAAGGTTAATAGACTTCCTGTTCAAGATGGATGGTCAAACAGATGCTTTCCACTCTAAAGCATTGGACTTGCTTGCCCAAATTCGTCTGGGTTTGGACGATGTAATGGTCTGGGGCACCATTTTGACAGATACCGAAACAAACTTGTCGGATTTCCTTGGACGAATGGATAATCGCATGGGGGACTTTAAGGACAAGGCAGGAGAGTTGTTAGGACATATCCGTACTGGCCTGCTAAACGATGCTGATTGGGGTTCAATGGCGTCTACATTAGGTAGCCAGTTAGAAACTCTTTCAGGTTATCTGTCCAAATATATTGAAATATTTGCTCGTCTAGGTCAAGACATTGCAGAAGGCTTTACACAGGGCCTAAGGAAAAAAGCAGAGCAAGTAGCGTCTACAGCAAAATCAACCTTTAGTGGTTGGGTAGATAAAGTTAAAACAAAATTTAAGTGGCACTCCCCATCAGGCTTGATGGAAAAATTTGGTATAGACACAATTCGTGGCTATATCAAGGGCATTGAAAAGATGAGTACACAGCTTGAGTTACTAAATAAACGAACCTGGGACTTCAAGCTTGATACGCAAGCATTTATGCCTAAGGTGGCAATGACTGGTGTGACCGCAGGGGGCGGGACGCGGGAAGTTCATCTGCATTTGCACGATCCAATTATTCGAGATGAGCACGATATCCAACGCCTTGCGGAATTGGTAAAAGGAAAACTTGATGAGGATGCAGCTATGGAAAATCGTTTTGGTGGTGCGTCTGCTAGTTGGTAAGGAATGAATAGATTATGGCATTTGTATTAGAAATAACCGATGGTAATGAAACGGCAAACTTTATGGGCACCGCTCTTAAAGTAGACGAGGGCGGTTTTAATATTAGCCTACCACGTAAACGGGTTGATTTAGCTCTTTATCGTCCTGGGCCATTTTTTGTGCCTCTAAAGACGCCTGATACGCATCGTGAGGCGACAATCAAGTTTACATCGATCGGCGCAACGCGTACAGCTGTACTGGACAATATTGAGGTTATTGAGCGGATTTTGAGCCGTGCAGCTGCGCGTGCTCAAGTAGGACGTGGGGATCGTGTAGAATTGAAATATAAGTGGGACGGAGCGACAAACACTACTTACTGGGAAGTGTATGGTGGGCAGGTAAATATGCCTAGTGATGTGCTCTCGGTTGGTAAAGTGCACCGTAAGAACGTAGATGGTAATTATGCTTTGCCTGAATGTGAATTGACCCTTTATATCAGTCCTAAAGGCTATACTGTAGATATACTGAGCGGTAGCCCAACTGCGGTTGAGCTGTACAATTCTTATGCAGGCCCATCTACTGGATATATTGACATACGGAATTATAAACAAGGTTATACAATTCCACCTTATGTAACTGTCGATGCTAGTGAGCTACCTGGGTCTGAACCATATATTACGAAACTATATATTGACACGAATTATGCCAGCTTTTATGCGTTCAATTATCTTTATATGGGTTTGTATGAGGGCACTACTGTTGGCGCATGGTATGAGGGTTCGGGCACAGTTGATTCTAATTGTTCTGGTGGGGAGTATGATGATATTACGTGGAATGGGCCAGTTGGTGTGTGGGATTTGCCAACAATTTCATGGACAGGTATAGGCGGCGTTGGCAGTATCCTCTACTATTTTTTGGTTGCGCGTGATTACTTACCTCAGAACACATTTTTTACAGTAGGTTATGGTTACTCAGTAAATGATAAATGGAAGCTACGAACATTAGGCGATTTTAATACTCCCAAGAGCGCGTCTGTAAGGTATCTACCTTTAGGGCCGCTTGCCCATCCTCCGAATTTAGAGCTGGCTGATATTGGCACCGTTGAGGACAGTATGGAAGTAGGTATTTATGGTGGTTATGAGACTACTCCAACGGATTGGACGCTTGATCTGATGTACGGCATAAATATTACACATGGTATGCGCATTTGGCAAAATCGTGGTTGCGATACAGCAGAATTAAAAGGTTACTGCATTGATGATGGTTGGATGGGCATGCTTTATTTTCAAGACCCATCGACCAGTAAGGTGCGACAACCATTAGTTTCATATCTTGAACCTTTCAAGCTTGCCCCGAACAAACAGCAAACCATAACCTTTTTCAGCTATGACATAAATGGAAGTTTAACAGAACATTATGGCAGGCAAATGAAGGTCAAAATGGAAGTGGTTCCTACAGTTTCAACTTTAGCTGTGTAAATATGTGCTATTAGAAATATCTGGAAATAAAAATGTATCTATACCCGACTTTTTGGACTAAATTTACCGAGGGTGGTTATCACTTTCTCGAATCATTTACTAACCAACAAAACCTATCTTTCACTACACAGCTGAATGGAGGTTTCGGCACAGCGTCCCTAGACATTCTAGGCCCACGTGGTTTGTCATTTGAACGATATAGGAAATTTTTGGGTGCCCATGCAGTATTTTTTGATTCTCAAGGCCGCAGGGCTTATGAAGGGCGTGTAAATGATACCATCTTGCGGCCTGAGGGCGTATCTATTCGTGTTGAAGGATATTTTTCCTATGGTAGTGAGTGTATTCAGGGACAGATATATGTTACCAGTCCAACCACAAATTATCAGGTTATTAAAGACTGTATTGATATTACGGATAATGACACGTGGATAAATAAGTATGCTATGTGCGATCAGGCTGCAGATGTGGATGTATGCACCTTTGATGGTCGTGATTACTCAATGTCAAAGATAAATGAGGTATTAGATGAGGTTCTAAAACTTGGCTATAAGGAATCTGATGCCCGTAGGGTTTACTTTGCTATCTGGGATCATCGAGCACCCTATTTCTTTGTTGAGCCATCTTTAAGAAAACCAAAATGGTTTATTGAGCCTCAATTTTTACAAGAATCATTCAACCTTTCCCAATCACGTTCGGAGATTTGGAATTCAATCAATGGTGTGTATGAATCATCTACTGGGCCTGATTTCCATCCTAGCGCGCCTGTAGAAAACGAAACATCAAAAGATATTTATGGGGAGCGAGAAGCTATTATTAACGTAGGACAGACGAGTCAGGCGCATGCAGGCTCATTACAGGATGCAGCTCTTGATACTCATACTTGGCCTCGTCAAAGTTTTCAGATTACAGTACAGGGTATTGTACGACATCAAGCAGGCTTTTTGGAGCAACCTTATCGTATTCGTGCAGGTGATGTGATTTTGCTAACAGGTCTAGACCCCTATGTGGCTAATGTAGGCGTTCCAGGAGGAGATGGTGAAGGAGGCGGCGGAGCAGCTGCGGCATCGGGTCTTGCTGGAATAGTTATGTCCACAACTTATCAGGAAGATAGTAATTCTTGCAAGATTGTAGTAAACACAAAAGATACGCTACTGACAACTTTGATTGCCAGATTAGGTATCAGTGGAGGTTTATCATAATAGTATGAAACTTAGTAGAGGAGTAGTTGAGTTTCTAAAAGGACAGTTTGTGTCCCGATATACAAAGAGCACTATTGGTGGTCATATTACTCCGAATGTAAACGATCAGATCAATTTAGGTTCGGCCAGTTACCGCTTTAATGAAATTCGTTGTGCGGATATTTATGCTGATAATTTGCACGGCTCTGTTGAGGGGGATGCAGATACAGTAGATACTTTACATGCCGCTGCAACGCCTACTGCAAGTACGCTTTTAGCGCTGGATGCCTCATCTAAGTTTCCAGTAAGCACGATCGATTATTCGGGCATTTCTACTCCAGATACAATTGAACCAGATGATGCCGCAAATGCTGGTTCGTCTAATGTGCCTGCCCGTAGTGATCATCAGCATGCTATTGCTTGTGCTTTACCAGGACAAATAGAGCCTGATGATGCCGCATTAGAAGGAAGTGCAACGAGTTTTGCCAGATCGGATCACCAACATTCTATTGTTACCTCTGCACCTGGAACTATTCAGCCCGATCAAAGTGCAAGTGAGGGCACGTCAACAGATTTTGCGCGTGCAGATCACCAACACGGTATTACCTGCGGTATTCCGAACGTTATTTACCCAGATGATACCCAGTCAGAGGGTATTGCAGCTACATTTGCACGGACTGACCACCAACACGGTATTCTTACTGATCCTCCTGGGGTAAATCTTTCTGCTTCTACTTCAAACTCTGAGGGAGTATCTAGTGCCTTTTCACGTGCAGACCATCTCCATGCCATTACCACAAGTTATAATCCCTCATCAGAAGTAATTCTGAGGGCTGATTCAAGTGGATTTTTATCATTGAAATCACTAGGTATTGGCATATATCCACCTTCTGTTGATGTTCACATACAAACAGATTCCAGCGTCCACATAAGAACCGCATACAACCCAACAAATTATACGGACATTGTAACTAATGCAGCTGGGATATTCAAAATCAATCCTACAAGTCACATACTCAGACTAATATATAACTCTACTGATTATGGAGAATTTGAAGTAACTTCATCAGGTGGTTTGACTATTCGTACTGTAACGAGTGCGGCAGGAGGATTACTAACTTTACAACCAGAGGGCGACATTATTTTAGACCCAGATGGTTTTGATGTTCTGCCTGATGCTGGCTATGAGATTAATCTTGGAAGCTTACAGAAAAAATATCTTACCCTGCACGCTGCGGAATTGTGGGTAGAAACCTTAGTTGCACAAGATACCATTGCTACGATTGGTGGGCGCATATTAGTAGGGCCAACTACAAGCTTCACTAGGGATTTGGGAGCGGCTACATATACTACTGAAATAATCGACAACAACAGTTTTGAAACTGCTGGAGGCGGAGGCGGGGATGTATTTGCAGATTGGGTAGAAAGCACTACACAAGGCGTTATTACTCAAGAAAGTTCAAATCCTTATCATGGCACCTATTATGCCAAAATGCAAGAATCCTCTGGCGAAGCTTATATGTTCCAGCTGAATACACTTAGCTCTACGGACAGAAAATTCCGTTTGAGGTTCTACACACAGGGAGACGGAACTAACGCAGGACAATTCAGAGTATCAGATGGTAACAATAATGATATGGTTGCCAAAAAGAGTACTGGCGTAACCGCAGCTTCTTGGACGATGGTTGAAGAGATTTTTGATTGGGTATATGTAAATCACACAAGTATAAAAGTATGGTTCTATTCTCCTAGTGCTACATCTGGGTATGCATACTTTGATCTAGTTAGTTTATGGGAAGTAAGCGACATTTACGTAAAGCACAATGAGATGGCAGATGGTGATATAGCTTATGCCGAGGCAAACGGATCAGTTGAGTTTGTGGAAATCTTGACTGGGCCAACTCTTCAAGGCGAGGGAGATTATTTATACGTGGCAGAGAGAGACCTAGACCAGTCTGTCAGTAACAATTGGTATGCAGGTGATGCTCTTTTCAATACTGGCACAGTAGATGAAGGCTTTATTGACCTTTATTCTATTCATGGCATAAAATCTGGAACTGAATACGGCCCAACCATTGTGGGCAACCTGCGGAATTCATCTACATATAATGACTGGACTGTACATTGGGCTATAGGCAATTTGAATGGTTTGTATGATTACGGTGCTGACACAATGGGCTTCGCTGCGGGAAGATATAGCTCAACAACTGCGTGGTTATCTGCTGATGAAACTGCAGGAATAAGAATTATGCGAGGCTCTACACCTAAAATTCAGCTTCAAGCTGATGGTGATGTGTTTATAGGTGAGGATGCGGGCGCTGCGGCAGATACATTTTTAGCTATTTTTACTAATGCACAAATGTATAACTCCGAATCAATGGCTGCTGGTGATGTACTTGTTGGTGATAATTCACCTAATAAGGCAAACATTCTCTGGGATAAAGATCAAGGACAACTGAAATTTAGAGGTGGCACGTCTGCAGAAGCTTACATTGATACAGATGGCTCAATTACCGCAGAGGGAGGTAATGTAGTTATTAACTCTACTGGTATTAATTTATTTGGTAGCGGCGGAGGTGCGGGTTCTAGAGTAATTACTTTCTATGATAATTCATCAGGCAATAAGCGAGTAGGCAAGATTTATGGTGATTGGGCAGGAGGCGGTTCAGATGTCCCCGCATTATGGATGATGGCAGAAAGAAACACAGGCGATCCTTGGACTGAAGAACCTGTTGTAGTGCTACTTGCTATAGATGCGGCAGATGAGCCTGATCAGAGTTTAAGGTTTGATATTAATTTGTCAACAGAGAAATTTATATTTAGTCATACTAATGTATCAAACCCTAAAATTGATTTTAGTAATATTCCAGTAACGAATTTAGATGCTGAGGGCATCGACCTGATTGGGACTAACCATCTCAGGATGCCAAACAATATTCAGATACAACAGAAAGACCCAGGCGGGACGTACAGGAGTATTATTTTCCTTGACAGCTCTGATATTTTGTATATTGGCGAAAGTGGTGGTGGTCAAGAAATCAGGATGCGCCCAGGTGGCACAACCGCACTAACAATTGCCACAGATGGCGATGTGTATACAAAGGATTGGACTTCATACTCGCCTACAATTACTGGTGCTGCCAGTATGGATCAGAACATAATCTATTGGAAGAGGATAGGCAAGTTACTGTTTCTGAACGTGTACTTAGAGGGAACAAAAAACGGCACAACAGGCGATTTGAAATTCCCGTTGCCTGATAGTCTGTATTCAACCACAACCACCTACCATCAGAACACAGGTCTTAGAGCGCAGGATGATACTAATGGTTGGGGTTCAGGCTTCATCAGTGTAGCATCCAACAGTACTGAAGTAAGAATGTTCAGAACACCAGCTGGCGACGGTTTTACCGCCAACGATGGCTTTTTCTCCATAGGGCAGATATGGCTTGAGGTGCAATAACGAATGTAATTGAAAGTAAGATGTAAAAAAAAACAAAAATCCTCCGATCGGGGGATTTTTTTATTCATCAATTTGTGGGGATGGATTGTTAGGCTGACTGATGTAAAGGTATTAGTGACGCGTGTTTGCGCCACTTTTTATTTAAAGGCATACAACCCATATTACAGATTGTAGAGAATGAGGAAACTATAAACAGGAGTATTTATGACTAACTCTACAATTTACCAAGATTTCAATCCGCTTACCGACCGCAGGGCGTCCTACTTCATGCCCCCTGCGGTATCTGGTTGGGACAGGTTTGTATCTTTTGTATTGGCACTTGCAACCTCAAAGGTGCGCGGTGCAGATTTATCACACCACAACGGCATCATCGATCCCAAACAGTTGTGGGATTCGGGGATCAGGTTTGTTTTTCTAAAGGTAACTGAATCAACTAATTTCAAAGACCCAATGTTCAACACCAATTTCAAGAAACTGGTGGATTATGGCTTTTTGGTTGGTGGTTATCACTTTATGCGCGCTAATGTGTCTGGTAGAAATCAGGCCGACTGGTTCCTATCTAACCTACAGCCATTGGTAGATTACGCCGATGGAAAGATTTTGCCCTGTATGCTGGATTCGGAAACTAGGGATGGGCAAACTAATTCTACAATCATTTCGTGCGCGGGTAATTGGTTCAATGCTATCGGCGCGGAGCATCTTACGGGTGAGGGACTTTATACCTCCCCGTATCTATGGGGAAGTATGTATTCACCGGCACCATCATGGGCAGATGACATCATTGGTTGGTTAGCTCATTGGACTAGCGCATCTTCACCATCTTGGCCCTCCTCTTGGAATATTGCCCTGCGAAAGTTCTGGCAATATGGTGTTGCACAGCGACACACTTGGGTAGCGCCAATTCGGGGCACACAATCTGCGGAAGTAGATGCGAATTGGTTCTTAGGAACTTGGGATGAGCTAAAAAAGATTTGTGGTTATAGTGATGGTTCTAATAATGGTGATGATCCTATTATCTTACCTCCCTGGACAAATGAGGAAGCTAAAATGTTAAATACTGTACTTTTGAAAAATAAACTAACCTTTCACAACGCTGTTACCCTAACTGGCTCATCGACAAATGCAGGTCAAGCAATAACAATTTCTGATTTACCTGAAAATGTCAAGGGTTTGAAAGTAAGGGTTCTCGCAGAAAGCGATAAGCAGGATGCGTTTGTGTTTTTTGGGCCTGGACAAAGTGAGGGGCCGCAAAAGTATCATATTGGCGTCAGAATTGCTTATCCTGGTGCTGGAAGGGTTTATGAAAATAATGGAGACGTTCTCCTAGATGGTAAAACTCTTTGGAGATATCATCAGGCACATGGTGGCTCGATTAAATACTGGTTGATTGTAACTGGATATCTAGTAGATGCGCCAGAGATCAACTTACAGGAAAAAGTTTCACAGCTTGAGCAGAATATTGCCCAATTACGCGCTGCGGTTGAGGCGCAGGCAGCAAAAAATACTGAGCAGGATGGAATGATTTTCCTGCAGGGCAATGAACTTTCTAAACAAATTGCCAGAATCGATGCTTTGAAAGCTCGTGTAGATGCGCTTGAGGCTGTTGATAGTCCTGCGGATTTGGCGGCACGTATAGCCTTACTTGAGAAACTAAATGATGAAGTAAAAGCCCTCTGGTATGCCTTTTGGCCGGACTAAAACAATAGCATAGAAATCGCCAGGATTGTTTCTAACGAAAAAATCTTGGGGCTACATATCATATGACAGCTCCCACTTAAAAATTCCGTAAGGAGAAGCTGGGCAACGTAGGCAGCATTAGAATATATGTTCGACCACCGATTTTTGGAGGCGGCTGAAAAAGCCGCCTTTTTATATCGCCAGAGGCGCTTAACTGATTGTAGATAAATAGAGGAAATTTTACGTATTTTGGAGAATAACATGGATGAATTTGTTGAGCTGTTAAGAGAATCAGTAATCTTCCAGGGTATTCTAACACTTAGTTGTGTCGGTGTTTGGCTTTATATGATGGTGACGCAAATGCCTATTCCACCTGAGCTACACGCCGCAGTTGGGCTGGTTCTCGGATTTTTCTTTGGCTCAAAAGTACAAAATAAGATACAGAAAGTTGGCTTACAAAAGCAGAAAACTTAAACATTCAATTGTAGGTAATAGAGTAATCAGTAGAGGAGTGTGAAATGGCTGAGGAAGTAAAAGAGGTTGTCGAACAGGCTGAGGATACTGAACAAGTTGATGCCGATGCTATTGATAGGACATCGGAATTAGTTGAGTTTGCAAATTGGGCAATCAATCTTGTTGGTGCAGAGGATTCTGAACAGGCAAGAGAGCTAATTGGTAGAGCTGTTCAGGTAGAAAAAGTAATACCGCAGATGGGGGTGGCTGCGATGCTGGTTGGGCCTGGAGGCTTATTGGGTGTTGCTACTACACCAAACTTGATGAATATAGAAGGGTTTGAAAATATTGAGGGTGCAGCTCTTGATTTGCAGCGCAACATCTTGGCTGAGCGGAGAAAAATGAGGGAGGATGATGCCAGAGCTCGTATGCAGGCATCTGAGGAAAACGAAAAACGTAAAGGACGAAAACCAAAAAAGGATAAATAGGAGGTCTAAGGTATGGCCCGAAGTGAATTAACTGTAGAGGATGTTGTAAGAACAGGACTTAATCCTACATATAACAATGCTGCTACTGATGGGCACGCGATTGATAATGCCAGCAAGCGTGTGTTTATTCATGTCAAGAATGGTAGTGGTGGATCAGTTGATGTAACGATTACTACACCATCAACTGTTGATGGACTGGCTATTGCAGATCGAGTTGTAGCAGTACCCGCAAGTGGTGAGCGTATGATTGGCGCGTTTCCAGAGGCAGTTTACTCCCAAGAAGATGCAACTCTTGGTATTGATAAAGCTGTCTATGTTGACTACAGCGCTACTACATCGGTCACGATCGGTGTGTTCAAGCTACCTGCGGTATAATCGTAAATAGTCTTGACATAAATACGTTTTTATGCTATAATTATTAGGTAAAAAACCATTAACGGAGGAAGAATATGTTCTGGAAGAGTAAAACATTTTGGTTTAATGTACTTGCGCTGGTAGTCGCTATTGTATCCAACTTTGGCTATACAGGTGAATTACCCGCAAATTGGGCCGTATTTTTACCTGCTATTGTTGCCTTGATTAATGTAATACTTGGTTACATTGGCAACAGGCGTGGTCAAGTAGTCTAATAATTAGTTTTATGTTCGACGTGAGTAATGCGTGAAAGTTCACGCAATTAGAGCATAAAAAGATTAGGGACAAATTACATAATAGGAGCAGAAAATGAAAGAAAAAGAAGCTAAAGAGCTGAGAGAAAGGGAGGAGCAGTTGAGGAAAACGATCGTCGCCAAATACAGAATTGCAATCCACAAGGCGCTGTGCCAGCCCGAAAAGGAAGCAAGAGCGACGTTACGGAGAGCATTACACTAGACGCCATAAATGGCTTTAGCATGGGAGCGTCATTCTATAGATACTCACAATTGGAAATCTCCTTATAGAGTATGTAGGGGGATTTCCTCCTTTTTAGGTAGTATTCGTCCAGTGTTATCAACATTGACTATTATTAATATCTATGCTATAATTATATGGTGTAAGTAATTTTGGAGGTAAAATGTACTGGGGAGATTTATCGGTAGACGAAAAAGATCACTTGACCAAACGCCGCTACAGGGACAAAGAATCAGTTGAAGATTTGGCAGCTGAGACAGGCATAAAAGCCACGTCCCTTGCACGTAGCATGCGCGCCTGGAGAAATGAGCGCAAAATTGCTTGGAGTGATAAAGAAACAAAGACAAAAAAGAAAAAATCGAACGGCTCTAATAATGGAAAAATTGTAATCCCAGAAGCTGCCAGTTTACCAGAATTTCCAGAAATGTTCACGTTGCTAAAGCGGGGGCCTGTTTCGGTTAGGGATTTATCAGAACGTTTTGATCGGTCTGAGAACACAATCCTAGACTTGCTAGAGCAAATGGAGGACGCAGGCTATAGACTAGAACGCACGCGAACACATGTTGGCGTTCCTAAAACACCTGTTGAGACCGTAGCAGACGTAGATTTACCAATCCTGCGGGATATTCATCATGAGTTCAATTTTGGTGTTTTGTCTGATCTCCATGCAGGTTCGATCTGTTGCCAACCTACTCATGTGTATCACTTTCTAAACGTTGCCTATAAGGAATATGGTGTTCGCCACATACTCATTCCTGGTGATATCCATGCAGGTATCTATGGCTATCGAGGACAGCGTTATGACCTTGTGCCGTGTGTCAGACCAACAACTAAATCAGAAAGCTATCTGTCTACACGTGCCCAAATTTGGTTGGCTGATGTTTATCTTCCCGAGCTCGATGATTTACAGTACTACTTGATTGGCGGTAACCATGACTGGTGGCACGTACTTCATAGCGGCATTGATGCGGTTGCTGAGCTGGCAAAAAATCGTGAGGATATTCATTTCTTGGGTTATGACGTTGGGGATGTGCCTCTGACTAGAGAAATAATCGCTCGACTCTGGCACCCATCTGGTGGGGTTCCGTATGCTCTAAGTTACAGACTACAGAAAAATCTGGAGCAGGTGGCATTTGAGCAGCTTTCAAAGCTTATTGACGATGATCTGCCTCCAAAACTGCGCTTTTTGCTTTCTGGACATTTACATGTGGAAGTCAAGTTTCAACGTGGCCCCATAAATGCGTCCATCTGCGGGACGTTTGAGGGTCAAACAAATTACCTCAAGCGAAAAGGCCTCTTCCCATCGGTTGGGGGACAGATTTGGGAAGTAATGTTGGACAGAAACAGGCAGATTAAACGTGTTGGTTACACATTCATGTCCTACCCAGAACTAACTAATGATTGGGAGAACTGGCCGCTACCTGAGGAATATACAGTTGTCGGAGAAGAGGATGAGATTGATATCCTGTTTCATCTTGATGCAGACGATGCAACAGGTGTAGAGAGTGATTGGGATGAATACCGAGGACACCCAGGATAATAGCGAAATAAGCATTACAGCACGTTCTAACAGACAATTTGATATTGATGTTGAGAAATATTGTTTTATATGGAAATGGATTAGCGCCTTAGATCGCGCGCTATTTGTTTTTGTGATTATTTTAATTCTAATAAAATTGGCAGGGTAAGCATGACAGATTCAGTCACTAAAGACCTCAAACACCAAAGATTAGATCGCAGGGCGTATCACGTGGGCGAGGCGCGTTGCACCTTATCTGGGGCGTATGAGTATATTTTTTCAAATCCGTTTGGTAGTGGTAGGCCTGTCCCCTGGGCACAGGAAGTTACAAGACAAATTCTTGCCGCAAGAGAGAATGACGAACAATTGTTCGAACAGCATTGACAGATTATAATTTCGATGCTAGAATAAACTAGGGATAACTAATCCCTAGTTTTTAATTATTAAGTGTTAGGGAGATAAAATGAAAGATATAAAACACGCCACGATTTATGCAAGGGTTAGCTCTGAAGAGCAAGCAGAAAGTGGCACATCTCTTGCAACACAGATTAAAGCTTGTAGAAAATATTGTGCCGAGCATGGTATAGTTGTACATCAAGAATTTCAGGAGGATTATACAGGCACAACATTGGATCGACCCGTATTTAGAGAGGTTCTTCGACAGCTAGACCAGGGTAAGGCAAATGTATTAGTAGTTTACAACAGCGATCGCCTCTCTAGGGATTATATAGATTTCTTAGTGCTACGGGATCAACTAGAACAAAGCGGTATTCAATTACATTTTGTAGATCGAGGTCAGTCACAAACTGGTTTTGAGGGTCTACTTACAGACGGTATAATGGCACTTATTGCGCATGGTGAGCGCGAACGAATTATTCAACGTACTCGCGAAGGTAAATTTGAAAAAGCACGTGATGGCAAATTAGTTGTATCGATTCCTCCTTATGGGTATGATAAAGTATCTAAAGATTTAGTTATAAATGAGTTTGAATCGGGCATCGTAAGAAAAATATTTTCTTGGTATGCTCTTGGAGATAACCAAAACAAGCCTATGTCCTTACGAGGCATTGCGAGAAAACTAACAGAGTTAGGCATCCCCACACCCGCAAAGCGTGATTATGTTGCTGATGTTTGGCGCTATACAACTATTCGTGGAATCTTGATGAATGAAATCTATATTGGGAAGTATTATTATGGGAAAACACAAATGGTAGATGGACGTGCTAAAAAGCGGCCTCGAAGTGAGTGGATAAGGATTGATGTCCCTGAGTTGGCATTTATTGAGCAGAATTTATTTGATCTCTGCCAAAGGCGCTTAGCAAGTAATAAAAAGTACTCTAGACGAAATGCGGATAAGGAATATTTACTACAGGGCATCCTCCGCTGCGGCACTTGCGGAAAGATAATGTCATGCAATCATTGGCAAGACCGAGATTTCTATGTCTGCTCCACCCGCGGTCTGAATAAGCATGATCCACTTAGATGTAAACATTCTAACATTGTGCTTAGTCGCAACATAGCTGATCGTATTATCTGGGGTTATTTAGTGTGGTTTATATCGGATGAATACAACATTGATAACGCTTTTAAACAGGTGGAGGAAAGAGCTGAGGAAATTAACGAACCTCTTCAAGCACGATATAACTCTCTTGAACGTATGATTAGAAAAGAGGAAACTCATATCGAGCGCATGATTAATGAGATTGGCTCAATGCAAAATGAGATTATTGTTGAGAAATTAAAAGAGCAGCTTGATGTTGCAGGAAATAAAGTTCTACTAATGCGCGAAGAAATGGAAAAAATTTCTAAGAATTTAGAGCAAACCTATCTTAGCCCAAGATACTGCCAAAATATAAAAACTTTTGCTGATACTCTTTACCAACGTTTGGATCGTGCCGATTTTAGCGATATGCGTAATCTTATGCAGATATTGGATGTTCGTGCTGAATTTTTAGTAAATAGTAATGATAATAGTCAGCGACAATTGAAAATTAAGTTTGGTTTTTCGGCAGATGCCCAAACTATTTCGCTTGATGAAAGTGATAAGTTTTATGTTGCGTCTGTTATGACGAATATAACACAAAATCACTTGTGCTTTGATGTAGCAATTCCTATATCACCCGATATGGAAGATGCTCTATTATACAATCTTTTTTCTAGTGCAGCAATTAACATTACTATAGAATAGTCTGGTGCAAGAAATATACCAAAAAGCGCCCGTAAGGGCGCTTATTTTTTAGGTCTTTAGTTTACCTACTCCATGAGCGTGCTGTACGATTATACTCTAAGTTTCGAATCTTATCTTGCATGTTCTCTGCGTGTTTACGCATCGTTGTGCGAATAATAAAGATTGTTGTTAATGTCCCGCCGACCAACGCCAAAACGATCAGTAAAAGAGCAAGTAGTACTAATGCCTCCTGACCTTTTTTACGTCTACCTCCAAATATCTTTAGAACATTTCCAAGAGCATCAGGAATAGCGCTGACAGCTCGAACTGTGTTGTATGTTTGGGCAAACGTATTCCAGCCCGCTACACCAACACTTCTAAAATTTCGTTCTCTCCAGGCCCTTACCCAGCTGTGAACAGTAAGTGTTATACCGCTACCCAAAACAGGTAAGATAATAATCAAATAACCTAAACTTTGCATACCCTCTATATACTCATAAGGTAACCAACCACCTATTCCAGCTATAATAGATAGGATAGTCAGATATACCCACGTAAAACCGCAGGCGGACATGATGGCTGCTGCCCAGTTAACTAAATGTATCCAACCACCAACCTGTTTGGTTTCTGCCCAAGTCTTACCTACTGACCAAGCATTAAACCAGGATATAACAAAGTTTAGTATCAAAATCCCAAAGAGTAGTAAAACCATTTTTATCTCCTATTAATTCAGTTTATTCTTCCTTCGAAATTTCTAGGTAGCCTACATCCTCTGGAAGCTCTTCTTTGTAGTGCTCTGTCAGGATTAAGCGGCAAGCATTGACAAGTTTATTGTCGCTACCATCCTCTGCGGGTTCGAAGTACTCACCTTTTCTATTGGGGCAAAGTACGGCTAACCACTTGATTATTGATTTACGATTGGTTTCATCCATATCCTTATCGTTTACTACATCACCAAGTACGTCTCCACTATGAGGTATTGGCTTACCGTTTGATGCTTTCTCTGGCACCCTGAAGTCTTGTAGTGCGTGTGTTAGCAAATCTTTTTTGATGTCCTTTTTTGCTTTGGACTTTTTCTTACTCTTAGATTTCTTGGTGTTGCGCCCATTTGGACTCTTGCGCTTTTGAGTTTTCTTTTTGCCCCTTTCCTGTCTTTCCGAGCTTTGCTCATCAGGATCATCGCCTGTCTCAAGCAGTAGTGTTTCTCGTATGGCGTATTTCTTCGCACCGGTCATAGCCTTATTACAAGATTTATCACCTACATCAGACCCCTCACCAAATGCTGTAGCATCAATGTGAGTCCCAGATTCGGCATGCGTAAAGCGGAATACACGTTTTATGAGTGTATTTGTCATTTGTCTACCACTTCGCGCCTCAAATTCTTTTCGTTCCAGAATTTCTGCGCTCAGGACAAACATTGTAATCCCCTCTTCGATCATTGCCTTTCGCACAGCTTGGATCAAGTCTGTCTCAGTAGGGTATTTATAGCCAGCTCTACCTTTTACCTCGCCTGTTTGCTGAACATATCCCACCTTTTTCATTACATCGTTGAGCGCTTGATGAATATCTTTACTTTTACTCGCCATTTCTTTACCTCTTTATTATAGTTTCGAAATTATTATTACTCTTTTAGTACTTCTAGCATACTCCTATTTTTTATAGGAAGTCGGGTTACTAAATCAATAATGACATCTTTTGGCACTTCTAGGGGTGTTTCTGGAATAAATAATATGTATTTGACATCCTCTTTGTATCTCAGACCGTCCATATCGTGCTTATAAATAGTGTACTCAACTTTTAGTGCTGATGTTTTCTCATCAAAATAATAGTCAATCTCAGGCTGCAGGAGTACATCACGCGTAACCCAATCCATTGCATCTATGGATGATGGGTTTGCTGCGGCCTCATCTAATAATTGCGTAACCAAAGGTTTATAGTGCTCAATTAATTGCTGCTGTGCCTCCTCGTTTTCTGGATTTAGTTTTGCCTCTGTTGCGATCTCTGCAATTTCTAAGACAGAATCTACATTTGGACTAAGCTTCTGCGCAACCTGAACCGCAATGTCTGGGTCTACTTTACTTATCCTGCCGTTGTCCCAGGTTTCCACAACTTCATCTAAAATATTTCGAATAGTTGTTGGTTTGGTTACGATAATAGAAAACGCTTTTTCGAGGGACACTCCCAGATTAAGTATTTTTCTGATCATTGCCATTCGTCCAAAGACTACTCCTCTTGAAACGTGCGCCTCTCTACAAAACCAACCAACAAATTCTTCTTGTGTTTTGAATGGCTCATTTGTATCGGGGTTAATTAGGGTTGTATAAGCAGGGACTTTGGCAATGCTTTCTGGATAGTCCTTTCTAATCAGCTCTGCCTCATTATCAGATAACACCTGGTTAGTTGTCAGGTCTAAGTTTACTGTCTGCTTTGCTAAGCGAAATAGACGAAACATCCCTTTTTCTTTTAGGATTTTCCCTAGTTTGAAATCACGATTTATTACCTGCAAGGTTACTTGCGGGTCTATATCTATAGCAGGCAAACCAGTATTAATAATATCGGCAAAAAGCAATGAGATACCGAGCAGGTTTTGACGGAGCTTTGGAGTTAATTCCTCTCCATCATGCAACATTTGAATTGTTTTCCAAAGCTCCATTTCTTCCGTAAGCTGCTCAATTTCTTCTTGTGCCGATTCGTAAAATGTTATTGTAATCGGTTTGTGAATCGGGACTAAATCTTTCATGAATACCTCATTATTTTGAATGTGTACGAATCATGTAGAGCTGTGCAGGCGTAGTTTGCCGTTTATAAGCTGGCACTTCAGTTAGGTGATCATACTGCACCCAATTACCTGCTTTTCCGTTTTTATTCAGCTCTAGTGCCGCCCAAGATATGACATCTTCCTCTGCGTAAAGCTCCCAAATCCATGCCTCGGTATCTTTTTCTAGCATACCTAATTCTTTCGCATTTTCATCAGGTTTTGCAAAGATTACTATGTCCTTTTTTGCCTTTGCGGAAAACAGAGCTATATGCAGAGTATCAGTATTTACCCACTCAACATATTTGTCTGGTCGTCTAGGCCCAATTGCCGCCCAGGTATCGTTGTTTACATCTTCAGTTTCCCAAACCCAAACTAACGAACCACTATCAATGACCCTGATTACGACTCCATTAGGCTCATCATAAACTTTTGATGATTCAAGGACTACCGCAGGGGCGTGCGGTTTTTTTAGCCTAGTTCTTACTTCTGGGCCTTTACCCTTACGTCTAAGTTCGAGGTTTACATTATCACGAACAGCGTTCCTGGCTTGTCTGGCCTCGGCAGCAGAATCAAAAAAATAAGCTATTGATTTCCCAGGTGATAATTCCCTTACTTCTTCTGCCATTTTACTCCATTTGGGCGTTCGCCTTTCCCAATCAGGAACGTCTGTTGCATCGACTATGCCCATCTTTTTGTATGAATCTTCTCTATTATGTTGCATGTTATTCCTTTCATTTAGGGTATCTTTGTCTATTTATATCATATTTTATTTGTATAGTCAAGAAATTTCATGCAACAATACAGATTTTCTAATTTATCTCCTTGTACAGTCTACTGACCATATGTATAAGGTAGTACTTCTCCATACATTGCCCCGCTTACAGGTTCTATGGGAGTACTTACCGCAAATATATCAGACGTTCTGGTAGCACAAAGTTTGACAATAATAACCTTAGCTTTGCGGTCATACGAAACCGTAAATTCGACGTTTGCCGCTTGTGTGCCCTTCTGCCCTCCCGCAGCACTTACGCGACCCCCTCCCTGGCGGGCATCCCTCACCGATGTTAGGCTTACTTGAGAGACTGCTATAAAAGCTACTTTTTTGCCACCTGCTACAGACGCGATGCTTGGTATAACTCGCGACTGTATTTCGTAGTCAGTTACTAACCCGCCACCAAAATCGTACTGTTGCACATGATCAACGATAACAATCTGAACACCTTTCTCATTTACGTCCTTTTTCCATCGTTTTTTTGCTCTGTCTAAATTAGTCGTGTCGCCTTCCTCTCGGCTAATGCCGTAAATTGTAAGGGGCCAAGTCATCATTGTGTCACGCGCCCTTGTAATAACTCTGGTCTGTGTTTTGGTATGACTTTCGTAACGCAGATACTTTGGTTTAAGTAATAACTCTCTGCAATTCATAGCGTCACAAGGCTCACAAAATTTATTATGGGTGTGCCCATCTTTTATCAGATAGCGTGATGCTAAATTACAGATAAGTAGATCGCGTACCGTTGTCGGAGGCACACCTGGCTCTAAGGAATCAACTACAGTATGTGGTTTTACCTCAGGCTTTTTTGCGGTCATATAATTGACAACAATATTCAGCCATAAAGTAGTCTTACGGTTTTTTTCTTGGCCGATCATCCAGATAAGCTCACCATCGACTGTATTAATTCCATATAATGCCCGATCGATCAAACCCAAACCGTAAGGAACCAAAAGCTTGCGGTTTTCTTCAGGATTTCCCCAATCATCCTCGCATTGCTTTAGTAGTGTTTGAATAGAGCCATCATATGGTTTTTTTGTGCTCATTTAGCTCCCTTACTAATATCTTAATAATTATAGCATTATAATTACTTAACGTCAAGTTAATGCGCCAAATAATTTATGTTTCTAATATTACTTATCCTGCATCCTTTTTTGCTTGTGTCCACGACTTGCCCACTCCTGGCTCTGCAACCATAGGCACCCGCAGGTCAAAGCGTTGTTCGCTTTCCTCCATGATCCTCTGAATAATTCCTGCCAGCTCCCTTGCACAATCTTCAGGTGCCTCTGCAATAACCTCATCATGTACCTGAGTAAGCATGCGGCCTCCATACCAATCAATATAGGGGGCCATTTCCAACATACAGTCCTGCATAATATCAGCAACAGACCCTTGAATGGGCGCATTTACTGCGATCCGTTCTTGTGAGTATCTAATTTTATTTACAGGTGAGCTAATGTAATGCAGGCGGCGCTTGCGGCCACCAATTGTGAGAACGTATCCATGTTGGCGTGCATATTTAACTACTCGTCTGCCCCACCACGTAATGCCTTTGAACAGCTCATCCCACTTTCTAAGCATACGAGCAGTCTCGCTTTGTGATGGTCTTACGCCTGTATCCTCCTCGATCAAGTCCATTGTGGCGCGCACACCACAGCCGTAAAACTTGGCATAGTTGATCGTCTTAGCTGTAAAGCGGGTTGTACTAACATATTCTGATACCGTACTATGAGGATCACCACCCTCTTGAAACAGAGGCATCAATACGGGGTCTTTGGAGTAGTGCGCGGCTATCCGTAATTCGGCCTGTCCCTGATCACACACAATAAGTAACATACCTGGACGCGCAACAAAGAAATCTCTAATTTCATGGCCTAGAGCTTTTCGGAGAGGAATGTTTTGTAGGTTTGGGCCGCTGGATGATAATCTACCTGTTACTGTGCCAGTACGGTTATAGCCTGCATGAATTGCGCCATCATACATCAATTTTTGAAAATTAGTAACGTAGGTCTTGATAACCTTACTGATACTGCGCAACTCTAATAACAGCTCTGCCGAACCAGTTTTATCTTTTGGAGTAATCCTCTTAATAACAAGCTCTTTTGTTGATGGGGCACCTGTTGGTGTAAATTCTGTTGGTTTATGTTTTAGTACATTAAAGAAATACTCTGCAACCTGCTGCGGAGAGTTTGGATTGACTTCCTCACCCGATTGTTCTTTAGTCAGCTCAGACCATTGCTGTAACAAGTCATTTAATTTATCAGTATACTTTTTCTCAAATGTGTCCAGCTTTTCCTGATCAATATGGAAACCATTTTCTTCCATTTGCCAGAGTAGCCAGATGAATGGCATTTCAGCATCAAAAAATCTGTCCAGTAAACTTTCATTATACAGTTCATGCTCAAGCAGTTGCCACAAATCAAATGTCAGGCGAGCATCCCTAGCAGCATACTTGCCTAATTTATCAATGGGTATCAAATCTATAGTGGCATCATTTACATATTTCAAACCCCGCAATTTTTTTGTTATGTGCTGTAATTCTCTGAATTCTGGTAATTCCTTTTTTGGTATGGCGAGCCGCAGGTTGGCCTGATCTTTCAGGCTAACGCCGTAGTTTTCATCCACCATCCAGGCAGCTACCTGGGCATCAATCAGATTTGCTGGTTTGAAGTTATGTGGGTATAAAAAGTGCAGATCAAACGGCGCGTTCCAAGCGATCCACTTTTTCTTGGGATCATTTGACATGGTGGCAAGGTGCGGCAGGATTTCATCAACAGCATTTTTCAGGACAAACCAGCTGTGTTCTTTTGTGCCAAGTGCCAGACCATATAATTTATCACGCTTAAAGTCTAAGCCTGTTGTTTCACAGTCAAATGAAATCAGAGAATGATTGTCAAGTTTCTGTAATATTTCTGACACATCTTGCGGTTCAGTTACGATTTTATAGTCAAACTTATACATTTAGCAATAAAGTTGCCCAAACAATAGACTCATTAAATTCAAACAAAACATCGAGCAAAGAGATCGGGTAGTATTCATGGTTATCTACTCCCACATCCAAACATTTCCACACACCTGTATAATTTCCATGACAATGACCGTGTAAATGGATCGAACCGTAATGCTTACGATCCCAAACGGCCTGCGGAAAATGCGATAAGACTATACAGAATGGGAATTGCTCCCCAGATATTTCATATTCAAGTGTATAAATTGGAGGAAGTAACATGACTGGTTGACCAGAACGAGAAAATATTTCATCCTGATCAATCCAATATTTGTCATGGTGCTGATAATTGGCTAAAATGTAAATTGCCCCATTCAGCTGCCCAAAATATTTTTTTGCCTCTTCATGACCCTTTAGTGTGAAATCTCCCAAATGGTATACCCTATCGCTCGGCTGGACGCAGTAATTCCAACGCTCAATGAGCTCTGTGTCCATATCCGCAATGTTACTAAATGGGCGCTTACAGTGCTTGATGATATTTTTATGCCCAAAATGTTGGTCAGCAGTAAACCAGATCATAATTATACCTTACTAATCCTGTTATTATTATAGCATACTAATCGGCAAAAATATTTTCCCGACTATGTAATTTCTCGATGGCCTCGATTTCTTGTGCTACTTGCTCCTCTGTTTTTTCCTTATTTGCTCTGGCGATCGCGAGAGCTAGGAGAAAGTCCTTGTACAAATACATCAAGCTGGTATAAATTTTCCAGCTGAATCTTCTATTGTAGAAAATGTGCCATAAGGCATTTTTGGTTAAGTGCACATCATTATCTGCAACATCAAGTAGCCTACCCGCGGCAACTAATTCTTGTGTATACATGCCCCCTTTTCGAGGAATACGAAATATGCATGTCTTATGCATTTCCGCTGTTTCTCTTTGTGAAACTAGCTGTTCAAAATATTCCAGTACTTGTACATTAGGGCTGCCGCTACCTGCTAAATACCACTTACCCTCATATAAACGAATTTCCTCACCGCAGGTTGGGCAGGCACCGTACTTCCGCCTGCGGTGCTCATTATTACAATTTGGACATACTGGCATTATGTTTATTCTCCTGCTAGACTAATCCAGCCTCTTTCAGGGTGTCCCAGGTAGGATCACCTTGCAAGTCTGCGGTGATCAGCTTTTCACGTTTTAGATGTTCATAAATGCAGTATCTAGCATAATCCACACCAACTTCTCGGCCCACAGAAATGCCGTGTCTTTTGGCATCCTCTTTGACAATATCTTCGACAAGTGGTGAAACCAGCGTGCGGATAGGCCGATTGACTTTTTTAAATGGGTCTTTAGGGGGACGCCCAGCTATAGGTTGTTTATCATCTGCCATTGTATCTCCTTATGTCATAGTTTAGACCTATTTATTATAGCATAGAAATTATTTATCGTCAATGGCAAATAATGTCAAGATTTCCTTTTGGTGGTTTCCGTTCTGCTTCCATGTGCAGCCACAGGTTTTGCAGCGGTAGGTTTTGGCACCAACCTGGTCGTGGTAATCATGCATGCCGTGCATTGGATTAGGACACCATAAGAATATTACATTTTCGAGTTTTTTACCCATAAATTGCATAATTACTCCATAGATGAAAAATCGACCTTTTCAGGTCGATCAATATCCTATTTTTCCTAAATTGTTTACAAACTTGTTGGAAGTCTTATAAGTGTGCCAATGTTTACCTTGGGTGATACGTCAACTAATTTACCATCCTTGATAACATCTACTGTAACATGGCTACCGTTTATTTCAGTAACAATCCCTATAAGCGAAAGGCCTTTTAAAAAGACTCGATCCCTTACTTGGATATCCCTCTTTCTAGCTTCTTCATAGCGCACATAATTACGAAAATTCATATATACCTCACTTTAATGGAACCCAAATAATTTGTTTCAGTTTTTTGATAGCAGTACTACCCATTATCTCAAATTGAAATTCGGGCGCATTTGCCAAAGACCATTTCTTTGCGGTTTTTTTATGTTTAAACTTCTTTCGATGCACTAAATTTACCTCGAAAGGTAGGCGTAAAACTAAATAATATGTCATTTGTGTATCTGTATACTTTTTATCTGAAGTTGCGGGGTGGTTTTACCTCTGTACGTGTTTAGGGTATAGGTATACATGATATCAAGCCTTTCAGGTATATCACGCAGATCGCCCTGATTAAACGCAATAGAATCGAGGATTGTATCACCCCGCTTAACTTTCATTTTAAGATGTGCTTTACTCTTACCAACCCACTGAACATCAACAGGCTCTACGCCGCGGGTTACAAATACTGCCTCAGAATTACCCTTACCTGTTGGTTCGAACCATTCGAGAAGTTTTAATATGCTGTCATCCAGCTCGGAAAGCTCAATTTCCATATCTGCAACCCGCACCGGTGCCAGTTTTGACACGTCTACCTGCTCATCCACAATTTCTTGTAAACGATCCTCTAGCTCAGGCAGGTTCTCTCGCTTTATCGTCAGCCCCGCTGCGGCGGCATGACCGCCAAAATTTTCAAGTAAATCAGCGCATTTTTCTAAAGCTTCAGTAATGTGAATTTCGGGGATGCTGCGGCAGGACGCCTTTATAATACCGTTCATAGACTTACCAACGATAGCTGGTCGATAATAAGCTTCCTTGATTTTTGATGCAATCAGGCCAACAACACCGAGACTTACATCAGGATTGTGCAGTAGCAAAACTGGTTGGTCGCCTTTGATATCCTCTGTCAGCTCAGCCATATACTTTCTGGTAAGCCATTGTCGTGTGCCATTCTTCTTATTCAGCTCTTTAGCATATTCTCTAGCTCTGTCTGGTTCGTCCTTGACTAATAAGAAGTAAGATGCTAATGCTGATGAAAGTCTACCTGCAGCGTTTATGCGCGGGCCTAGTCCAAAACCTATATCACTTGCTGTTATCGAACCTAAGTTTAGACCAGCCATTTCTGCAAGAATGGAAATTCCTACTTTTTTGGTCTTGTTTAGTACTTTGATGCCTCTATAGACCAGATGACGGTTTTCTTCTACTAAATCTGCCACATCCGCAACGGTGCCGAGTGCAACTAGGTCTAGATGCTCGTCAGGATCATGACTCCAGCTACTAAGACGATTGCTCAATCCCTGCGCCAGTTTATATGCCAGTCCAACTGCGGTAAGTTCTTTGTAGCAGTATGTATCACCAGACTGTTTGGGATCGATAATTGAAAAAGCATTGGGCAATTCTTTCCCAGGTTCGTGGTGATCGCAAATAATAAGGTCAATGCCCAAGTCCTTTGCAAACTGTGCCTGCTCAACAGCACGAATACCACAGTCAACGGATATAACCAAAGAGGCGTGCACAAACTTTTTAATGAAGCTCAGGGCATCAACGTTTAGGCCGTAACCCTCATAAACCCTATGAGGTATATAAGCACGTGCATCCCCTCCCTCGCTTTTTATGTAGCGCACCAACAGCGCTGCGGCGGTGATACCGTCTACATCATAATCCCCATAGATAACAATAGGCTCGCCGCTTTCAATGGCCTGGACTAAGCGTTCAGATGCTACATCTATTCCTAAAATGTTTTCTGCATCAGCACCTAAAGGTTGCGATGCCTGCAAATAAAAACGCGCCAGCCCCGCGGTTTTGAAGCCGCGGTTGTACAATAGCTGGCGCACAATATGTGGAAATCCCCCCAAATTCTTATTTACTTTAGGTGGGATCGGTTCATGAATTTTCCAGCGTTCTTCGATATTTCGGCTCATTACTCTTGCTCAGAGCTATCAAAAATATCTACTGTCTCTGCGGAAAGTACAAGAATAAGATACCCGATTACCCCAACGCCCATAAGGGTCATGACAACGGCCCGTACTATATCATTGACATTTAAGTAATCCAATAAAAGAAAAACTACAATGGCCCAAAGAGCCGCGTTCCAAAAATTCGGGGGTAAGTTATTGGGAGAAATAACCTTTTTATTCATTTTAATCTCCTAAATAAGTGTGATAACAAAAATTACAAATGCTACGATACCTGCCAGTACTCCAAGCGCTATAAGTATTGCAAATAGCGCAATTAGAGTTGATATGATTCCCGTAGCAAGTAAAAACGGAATTGATAAGATACTTAGAATGTTTTTCATTTTTTTCAAATCCAGTTAATAATTATAGCATACAAATTTGTTTATGTCAATGCTACTATCCGATTAAAAGATATCCAAGGGTCAGAGCAATTCCCGCAGCGGCGCTTACGGCAATCAGTATATGCCAAATAATGCCCTGATGAAGCATTTCCGAATCACCTGAATTATTATGCTCACCTGGATTTTTCGTAGTAATTGCCCAGATCATTCGATCATGCTGCTCACGAATTCCATCCCGCCAACGTTCTTCGAATCTTCTAGACCATGTGCCAATAGCGTGCATTTCCTCCTCAGTTGGGAAGTCTGGATAATCCTCGGGGTCTAATCCCTGTTCGATAAGATAATCGTATCCTGGCATTATGGCCTCCACTCATTGAATACAATAAGTAGATAATAGTTTATACATAATTATCTCTATATATGTATAGCAGTTTTATTTTTGTTCTGGTTCTACCTCAATCCGCTCAGGTTTTGGCCAGTTAGGGACTTCAATGCCCTCTTCATTCGGTCTCGGCCATTCCTCAACCTCGATCCTCTCAATCTCCCTGCGAGGCACAAAACCAATTTCAACTTCACGTCCAATATCTGTCATGCTACTTTCTCCTAACAAGTGTGTATGTGGTAAGCAATATCCCAAATGTAGATATTACTGTTACTAACAGAAATCCTGTCGAAATACCAAAAATTAAATAAAAAGTACACGCAATAAGCAAAAAACATTCTAGTTTACTCATATACAAGACCCCACTTCTATTTTCTTTATTCTGTCTCGCGCCACCTGACAATATTTTTTTGATTTTTCAATACCGATAAAATTTCTACCTAGGATACGACACGCCTCCGCAGTAGTGCCACTACCCATAAAAGGATCAAGTACTATGTCACCTGTCAAAGTAAAGTAGTCTATAACTTGTTTTGTTAGTTCCAGTCCAGTTAGCCCTGGGTTGTCATATCGCTTTTCTCTAAAAAAGAATCCCTCTCCAGGTAATCTAATATCTAGCCAGACATTTCTACAGCGCTTTACTGGTTTCGCAGTAGATAAAATAGAGTGATACTGTTGAGCAACATTAGCTTTGCAAACACCCGCAGCGCGTTTATGTACTATTATTAGTTCGGCATTTGGGACAATAGTAAAAAATTTTCTCGTCATTTTTCCAGCAATAAATATTACAACACCTCTCCTGCTTAAGCGCTCACTTTCGGTATATACATCTTTCATCCAAGTTTGATATTCTTCGTCTGATAGGTTATCGCTGTAACCGTCATAGTCCTTTCCCGCGTTGTACGGGGGATCATAAAAAACCAAGTCCACAAAGTTATCGGGCAGGCGTTTCAGGATCGGGAGACAATCCCCCTGTATAATATTATTTATTTTGGTAGTGTACATCTTTATTACTCTATTACTTTTTTCCTGATATCTGGTGATATGAGCTATAACGCCCATATCCCAGATAAAGTTCATGTCACGAAAACCTGAATTTATACCGCAGCAACAGCGTGCTGGATAGCTTCAAGAGTATCTTCCAGCGTATTCTTTTCGGCTACGGCATTGTCGTACAAATCCACAAGCCGCAGATGTTCTGCTCTAAGACCGGCGACTTTAATATTCAAGTTTCTAACCTTATTTTTCAAGTGCGCATTTTCGGCCTCTAATTTCTTGAGGCGATACAGCTTGAAAACAAAATCTAAGACATTCATACTTACATACCTCCACTAAAACTTATAAATATTCGGCCACCTATAACCAAATAATTGCCAGCGATCCTTAGCCATTTGAATGGCTTGTTCAAACGTAATGCAGGACACACAGAAATATTTACAGGCAAATTCTGTGTCTGTTAAAATTTGTTCTTCCTCTTTGAACGTTAAAGGAAAGTATTGAAAAATCGCTCTGCGACCAGAGAAGTCAATTTTTCTAAACTGCTCCAACCACCCCTGCGGGCTAATTAAATTTACAATCTCTGCGTATTGACTTCTCCACCCACATTCTCCCCTGATATATTTTCCACTTCCCGCAACAATAGCAAATACATCACTTCTGTTAGAGTAGTAACGGAAAAGCTCTCCCATCAATAATGTCCCATAAATACCACAAGCGCAATCTTTATGAGGCGCTTTATGATCTTCAGTTTCGCACATCGCCTCCACAATTCTTGTATCCCAAACTGTGGTTGTTACTGCGGGTGAGCGCAGAACCATGCGCTTTTTATCAAGCTGTAAAACCTTGAAACCGAGTAAACCTTGTACGATCATTCTTTCCTCTAACAGCAGCAACAAGACCGCGCGGAGCGGCAAATAGCACAAATATGACCTCTGCGTAGTTCATCATCAACAATAGCTTTCTTGCAGGGGCGGCACAAATGCGGCACAAAAAGCCCTACTAGCTCATCTACCTGTTTTCCACATTTAGAACAATGCTTTGTCCAAGTGTCAGCATCATTGTCATAGATGGCACCGCACCTTTGACAGCAATATGAATCCTCATCTAGATATACAAGATTATTTGTCTTACAGAAATCGCAAACGGGCTTATCTGTTGACATTTTTACTCCTCATTACCCTCGTTTGTTAGGCGCTGTAAATCATCTACGTCAATTACTGCCTTAATTGTTAGGGTTTCTGGCGCAATACCCATTTCAATAAACGCGTCTCGCCCAGCTAATGCTCCATCATATGTTGCAAAACCACTATAAGGGATGACATCATTTCTATATAAGACTACAAAATTAATTTCCATTTTTACCTCTTCCGTTTTGTTTTCCTGCGGCCATTATGTCGATTAATCATCCTAGAACGATATGCCATTACTCGACGTTTTTTGGTTTGTTTCTTACTTGGCCTTGTCCATCCAACACCCCGCAGTTTGTGCCCTTTGCGGGGAGTAGAACTATGCCCTATCCCATTTCTTCGTTGTGCATCAACCCCAAGAAGTTTTTCAATAACTTCCTCGATTACTTTTGGTTTAGCTATGATGTTTTGTAAATCCGTCTTTTTTCTTATTTCCATTTTCCCTTACCGAGTCAAGTTGTTTTGCTAATTTTGCGGCCTCGTATACGCGAGCTGTCAGTACTGCTCTGATAGACGCATCATCCAAATTTACATCGTTGACTGTAATACGCTCAACTTCCATTTTTTTGTGGGTAATAATTATGATAGTTGCCATCTTATTTACCTAAAAATTTTGGCGTAGCCAATCAATCGTAGGCCGATCTAAGTTAACGCCAGAATATTCTCTACGATAAACTTGTAGATCAGTAGGATACCAGCGCGGTAAGTTTCGAAATTCGTCATAATAAGCATCCTCTGAAAATACAGCTTCTTCACAGCGCCAACAAATCACATCTTCTTTTGGTAAACGTCCGATTGCTGTAATGGGGGATAAAGTATCGGCCTCATCCAAACTCCATTGTGATACTTTTTTAATTGGGTATACGTTGCCACACCTGCCACATCTAAAATTTTTCATGTGTATCATCCTGAATACCATCTCCATAACCAAAAAGTAGATATTCAAGCTCATGGTCTGCCAAAAAATCAGAAAGCGCAATTAGCGCGTCAATTTGTTCGTAATCCAAACCAAATTCATGAATCAATACATGTAGATTACGCATATTACGAGGATTAATATTGTTGCTGAATATCCCCCGTAGCATAGTTACCTGACTTTTTGTTAGCTTCACTATCTACCTCCTAATTTCTATGCTATAAGTATAGACTGTATATAATCTGGTATCTAGTAACAAATGTAATTTATTATGGGTTACAAATGTCATATTCCAGTTTATAAGCATAGCATAGAAAATAGTACTTTAACCAGAATTATACTTTTTCCATTTCCTTGTGTCGGCATCCCAGGTCAACACGGCCAATACATTTTTCCTATCTTCCAGAAACTTCCATAGGTTATGCTGACTCTGAAATCGCCTCAGATCAACATATCTGCCCGCCAGCATAATAACTAGGTAAGCCACATTACTTATAGGTATCGGTAGCTTATTCAATAATTTCATAAACCCTCCCCAAACATTTCCTTTTTACTGGGGACAGGCTCAGCATTTCTGATAGCCTCAATAGCATTTCCACGGCTAGAAAATTGTGCGCCCTCGTCCTCCTTACGTGTCCAGGCACCATGATCGTTTAGAAAAGCTCCACTACCACGAAAGATTAGTGTCCAAACAATGAAGTACCCATTCCGTGAAAGGATTTGAAAACGTCCAACGTGGTTCTTTCCAGTATGCGGGTGTTTATATTTCATATTTAACTCTCCTGTTATGATTCCTTATGGGGTGACCGGCTACAACTTCCACCATCCTTACAGTGACTTAGCACTAGCCTTTCCGTCCCGCCTTGGTAACTTGGGGTATTTGGTTCGGTGCGCCGATAATTACCGAGGTCACCCCACATTAAAGTGGCACATTTACGCGCCACCATCATCTTTCAAAGAGATGAAATCTGGTTCTTGAGACCACATCTTGACTAGGATTTGTCGATACTCCTGTGCCAGCGGGTTATGCACATTGAACCGTTCAACAAATCGAAATGTGCGCTCATCCATGCGCTTGCGGGCATATACTTTAATCCCCACTTTCTGCTTTGCCTGTTTTAGTATTTGCTTTACTTCCTTTACTATTTCAGTAGCACGGATACGCAGAAATTTTTTTATACCAAAACGATAACCGCAGGTGGGGCATTGATCTTTGTATTTGCGATAATATTTCTTATATAAATAGCCCGCTTTTTGTCCCTGTACAAAACCGCTTCCTTGGCAATCTGAACATTTCGGATAGGCTATATAAGTTTCGTGTCCACTCCTTACTTTTTGTGCGCCATTGGAGTAAATGCCTATAATTTCGGTCATATTTCACTCCATTTCATGAATCAGCTCAAACCACCTATCAATTACAGACGGTAACATTTTGTCATATAGGTCGGTGATTTGCTCTTTTTCTTTTATCTCGTTTACAGCCTCAAGAAAATTGGTCTTTCCAACACTCTCCATTTTTTTCTCTACAGCTTTCTGTAGATATTTTAGTTTGTGCTGCCTCTGGGTTTCCAGCCAGACTTTTATGTAGAGCGTGTTTGTGGCGGTGATAAATTGTTCTTCTGTCCAACAAGGCCGCAACCTGCGGGTAAATACTTTCTTTACAGTACTTAGCGGATCAGGAATTGTAGCCTTGATTAGAACGCCACCAGTACGACACTTGCGGGTATAGAGCACCACAACAAAACCAAATAAGTTTTCACTAATTGTTGCTTGTGATTCTGCACCCAAAAATCTTTTTTTGTGTGTTGCCTCATCAAGCTCTTCATAGAGCTGTTTTGCCCTACCCATAGACAGAATGGTTTTTATCCGTGTTCTGCCTTTCATCGCCTGTTGATAGTTGTAATCTGTTAGCATGATAATTACTCCCTGATGTTTTCGATGGGTAAACCATTTCGCTTTACGGCATCAAGAAATTCATTGAGCTCCACTAATTGTTCATGGATTGAGATTAGGACATATGCTTGGGCAATTTGTGCGTGACGCTCCGCGCCTGACGTGGGATCGCCCTCAATCATAACGACATATCTTAGGTGCTCTTTTGCTTTCTGTAGATTGTCCATCTTATTTTTCCTTTCAGTCGTCCTGGTGTGCCTCTTCCAGTATCTTTTTGCCCTCGGGCGTGAGTTGGTAAACAGGTTCGCTGTCTTTCGTGTACCTGATTTCCTGAACGAGTCCTTTCCTGATTAGCTCGTCCAAGTGTTGTTCGAGTTGTTCTTTAGTCATTGGTAACATGATCTTACTCCTTATATTTCTCTGCTATAATTATACCTTAATTTATAAGCCTGTCAAGGGCATTTTCCTGCTACCTTTACTGGGATTTGTCGCCTATTTCCCAGTAAAGGTATCTGATTTGTAGAGAACGGCTTAGGACGTTTTTTCTAGGTTGTCGTGCTCCATTCCCTGTCTGCCTGTATAATGTTTCATGAATTACCCTCCAGTATTAATCATGTAAACCAGATCATCAATATCCTCGGTATTTAGGGATGTAACATCCTCATCCCCACCAGTAGCTAAGTGATGAATCCAGTATGATCTTCTATATGGACTGCCCTGACCCTTTTCTTGATAAAACCGCAGGGCTGCGATGATTGTATGGAATTGCTGTGGGTCTACAACCAGCACATGCCAATCATTGTCGCCAAATTGGTTTACAATAAAATCGTGTACAGTATTTAGAGCTTCCCTCTGTTCAAGTGCCTCAGTATTTAAATCCTCATCGGATCGAGTAGTTGAGGAATCAAGAGCGTTCTGCTCTGCCAGCTCATAAACTTTTGCAAGTGCCTTTCCTAAATCCATAGTTTTATCCTCTTTATATTTATCGGTTTATTTATCTAGCATACTTTCTTGCACGCCATTCTTCCCTCGTTTTAGGACGATCAAGCATTTCCCAAATTCTGCGATACTTTGGGTAAAGGGCATCTGCCCAAATCTTGACGCGTGCCATCGCATCATCGCCATCGTACCTAGTAACAAAATCGTGCAAACTGCGGTAATCAATAAGAGCTAAATCCTCTGTCCAGCAAGCAAAATTCACGGCCCCTTTTAGAGATTCCAATGATACTTGCCCAGATTTGATTTGCTCTAAAGCGGTTACTACATGTGCAGCCATTTTTTGTCTCCGTTACCACCTACTTACAACAGGGATATCGTCCCAATTTTCTAAAAGATCATCATACATCTTTATCAAGTCGCCATCAGGGGCAAGATATTTTCTCATGCCTTTGATTCGTTTCTTGAGCTCTGCAACGGCCTCTGCAACGGTATCACCTGTTTCTTTCATGCCGGTGCCATTAGGCGCGGCACCCCGTAAGCAAACCTCATAGTAATCGTCAATCCATACAGATACGCCAAAGGCTGAATGTACATGCCCTCGCACCTTGCGGTATGTGATCTTGTTGTCAAGCTCAAACAGCCTCATGTCAATTTACTCCCCTAATGTGAATTTCATCCTCTTCAAGAGCTCTAATTACGGCCTCTATCTTAGAATGAACACCCATTTTGTAGTAAATGTTGGCTAGGTGTGCTTGTACAGTATGCTTTGAGATATAAAGCTTCTCAGCTACTTCTGCCCTACTACTGCTCTCCGCAGAAGTCTCAAGAACTTCTTTTTCACGTGGGGTTAGTAATCCCATTATCAACTCCTTTTTATTAGGGTCTTATAATTTCTACTGTCCATGAAATTCCGCAACCATTACAGATGCGCCAATCTGGATCGGCACCATCTACATAGCAACTTTCCCCACATTCTGGGCAGTATGCTTGTAGCTCTTCAGGATATGCGTCAATGACCTCGCCATCGTCAAACCTGATTTCATACATGGGTAACACTTCTTGATCGTGCTCCTCATCAGGCTCATAAAAACCCTTAAGAACCTTACACGGTTGGCCGTTTCTATGTCTGTAGTCATCCCAGGGTGAATTGAATATCATGTTATTCATCCTCCAATAAAACTTCTACCCTTCCAAAATCTCTCCAAGATTTCCAGTAATGAGGTTCGCCCCTATCTGATAGGACTTCTAGCGCATAATCGTATCCAGCCCCATCCCGCTTGCGGTAGTTGCCCGCAGTTTCCACAATACCAGTTACCGTAATTCCTTTGCTTTTAATACGTACTCTATCTCCCTTGTTTACCCGCAGGGGGACATAAGACGATGCTAATCTGCATTTCCATTCTGGCACGGATTTATCACTTGAAAAGCCAGAGTTCATCCACATACCACCTTTCATTACGTTGCGGTATTTTTGTTTAGTATCAAAGTCTATTGCCTTTTTCATGATGTAATGAGCTGTGCCCTCTGATACAGCTGTATAATCTGTGAATTTTTTAACGTTATCCCAAATCTCACCATATACAGCTTTGAAAAGACCGATAACATAATCAGTTTGATGCTCGGCATCCTCAAAAATTTTGTCAATTGTGTCTTTGGTCAGGTCTACGATCATTTGTCATTTCCTCAACAGTCTCTTGAAAACAATTACTTTCATCTAGGCTATAAACTTTCTGGTCAGTATCCTTTTCGAGAGTTACTAAATTGTGCTGAATAAGCCACAAGTACATTTCTTTACTTGCGCGGTTCAAGTTATCAAGATTTATACGTAGCAAGTGACCCTCTAAATCTGGGTGTAGGTTACTGAAGTTCAAAATCATTTATCATTCAATGTGCATAAATCTGCAAGCCAATCGTCCATACTCTTTAGGGGATGAGAAGATAAGTAAACTTCCCCACGTACATCGTCATACCCAATACAATCAGGTGTAATTTCCACCAAACCCCGTTCTTCCGCAACTAGGTGTGGAATAGCATCCCCACCAACCCTATCTCTGATTTTTGTCAGGGCATCGAGAAGCTCATCAAGTGTTAGGCTGAACATGTTCTTAGTCCTCACTTTCAATAAATGAAGTTTCGTTTAGTGCCTTTCTGCAAACTCTTTGGAACTCATAACTATAGTGATATAGACTGGCACATTTCCCCGCCACTTTTCCACCAACCCACCAGTCATGAGTGTCGATCTTCATTTCTGGATAACCCGCAGCGATCAGGGCATCATTTACCTGTTTACAGGTTTTTTCGGTATAAGACCTGTTTACATGTACAAAGTCAGCCATGAAATGAACCAGCTTTGCATCTGGGTGAGGTTTGGGGTATTCATAAGGTTCATATGTCCCGCGACTACCTACCGTACCATGTGAGTAAGCTGGGGTAGCACTACCATCAGGTAGTAACCAGGCAAAGTGACCAAAGCGCATGTCGATCATCCCATCAAACCCCTCACCGGCATATACCTCTGTAACCTTTTCTACATCACGTACTGTTGGCCCATCTTGCCAGTAAATGTTAATGGTAGCGCTCATGGATGCTTTATCCGTCCTCACATAAAACTTAGTATTGGGAAAATGCTTTTTTAGCGCCCTTCGAACAAGTTTTGCTGTTTCCGTCGCGCTAATGTATTCTTTTTCCTGTTTCTGAACAGGTAGATCATTGGTTTTTGACATATATCACTCCTGGATGTAACACTCTTGAATATCAATTGAAATATCATCGTCACCGCTTACGATGTACTGCAAATCAGCAAAGTTTTCGAAATGGTAAGCCTCATTAAACGCACCATGCCATAATTGCATAGCTAGGGTTTCAGCATCTTCGCGGTTTTGATGTACTGAAACATCACGCCTAGAGTAACCATCTGAAATAAGTACATAAACCTTGTTATGTAAGCACATTTACTTGTCTCCTAAAAATGTTTTCAGCCATAATTTACGTTAAGTAATGGGTTAGCCTTTGAATAATCGCCACTAACACATTACGCGGCAAGATAGAAAGAGGCACCAATTCCTCATAATTACTTGGCGTGTATTCGGGTAAAGTGGCACTAAACTGGTTCACCCCCTGCGGGTGTCCTGGATTGGGTGACATTGTATAGATGTCAAACATCCCACCGTTATAAACAACAACGGTATAGCAATCTACAAACTCTCTATCAATCCTGAATACTCTAAGCGTTTGTGTCATAACTGAATTATTAGTTTTCGGCATTATCATCATCCTCACTTTCCAGCTCAGCTAATGCTTTATCACGTAATTCATCAATGGATGCTTGGCGTGCTAATTCGCGGGCATCATCGGGTTTGTCAAGCCAAAGTAATGCCCAAATTTCTGCGATGGTTTGTTCAAGACGATCTTTCAATTCCCACTCACATTTTGGCACCTGTATAAGCTCGATTTTTTCCATTACCCCATAACCTCGCGGATCAGGCACATTGTCGTTTCGTTCAGGCGTATATCTAACCTCACCTGTATTCCAGTCTCGATATTGGTAACTTTTCTTAGGCATGCGTTTATCACTCCTTTCTAATTGTCAAGATAAAAAAGCCCCAATTGATAACGCTTTCTTGAGGGTGAATATTGGGTGATGGGTCAGACTTGTAATATCCCAACCAGTCACTATAAAACCTCAGCCGATAGCGCCCCACCCTAAATATCTGCACCCCGCTGTTATAAAGTTTGTTTCGAAAGTTTCTAAACATTTCCATAATCTTCCATGCAAATAATCACGTAGTTATGGCAGCGAAATGGCAATGCTCCTGCATTATCTGGTAGCCAAGCTTCCTGCAAATGGAAAACTTCCAGTACATTTATAGATGTGTGATAAATGAAGTAAAAGCCCTTTCCGTTTTTTATCGGCACATATACGCTGTTATTTACAGCCTTATCTTTTACCTCATTCCAAACCTTGATAAGCTTTTCTTCTTTACTTTTCATGGAGAAATAGCCTTGCATATAACTTTGCTTTTTCCTGATATTTCTTTGCCGCGATTACAAGTCCCACCTTGCGGTATCTGTATGCCATCCTTACTGCCAATTTAATCATGGCATATACTGATTCTTTGCTAATAGGTATGTGTTTAGGCATTTTTACACCCATATATATTTCTATAGCTTAGTACTCGGTTTATTGGTATAGCATAAAATCTACCAAAATTTTATTTATCACTCTGGGTTTCCAATCTCCAACAAAAATCATCTACATCATCCCAGGCCTTATTAGGGTATACGTGATGATCGTCGCAGCAGTAACAGTAATAAACCAGCTCCGCATCTATGAGCGCTTTTAGTTGTTCATCTGTGGGAAATTCAACCCTCCCACGTCCTGATATTTGAGGTCTTAGTGGCATGGTTTATTTACTCCTCTGTATCATAAAAACATCTACCACCGCAAGCGTATTTTGGTCTCCTGTCTAGTACTATCCATCTTGTATGCCACGTATTTACAGGCACTAAGTAACGTCCATCAGGCATCTTTATAATGCGCGTATCGCAGTTTACTCTGATGTGTTCATAACCAGCGATATTATTAAATCCGTAGGGTATACATTCCTCGGTATCATAACCCTGATTAGTTTTCAAAGCTCTAAAATTTATAGTGGCGCGAAGTTGTGCCATAATTTACCTATAGTCGGCTAGTTACGGGGCTTATACCAAGATTTATCTTGCCACGTCCAAAAGTATGCACCAATGGCGTAAACGTGTTTTGTTTCGCCGTTTACATCAATGTCAAGACCTTTCCAAGATTCCTCAAAGTCAGCCATGTGGGGTAGAGCTCTGAAGATATCGGTAGCCTTATCATATTCCCAATAGCCTCCCCCCTCAGTAACCAGCTCCAAAATCTTCTTTGCATTTTCAAACTCAAAGTATGGGCACGCCCAACCGTTCCACCGATCCCCTTGTGAGTATCCCCGCAGATATGGGAGTATATCCCCATCATCAATACCGAATTCAGACTCGTAAAATTCAGCATCTTGAGGGACGTTAATTGTATTAGTAACCATTTTTCAGCCTCCATTATCGTAAATTAATCATCCTCATAAAATAGTGCATGGGTAGCATCCAAAGCTAGGTAGTAATGACCATTTCCACAATTTCGATATTCCTCACTATACCATGCCCTATTACTTTCTGGTTTATACTCAAAAGAAACGTCATAACTTGCCCGTGCACATACATGACAGGAAGTTTTACTTTCCATAGCTTCCTTAATCTGTTCTAGATAGCGTTGATTATTGTACTTGCCAAAGTACATTTTTTTGATCTTCGCTGATCGATACATATACCAAAGAATTTGAGTTTTCACATAAGGCTTTTCATTTTCCTCTGTGTCTGTATAGCCAACCAGCCTTGAATCTACGGCTAACACTCTTTCCGCGGCGTTTTCATATTCTTCCCAATAAGCTTTATAAGCTTCTTGAATTTTCTCATAACCGATTTCTAAGCCAAGTTTGTAATCTTCAAGCGCTAATTTCCACAGGCCAGATTTCTGGAGCTTTGCAATAACTTTTTTCCAGCTACGTTGCCACTTTTCAGCTTTCGAGTATCTGGGCTTTTGAATTCTGATATTTACCACGCCGCGCAACACGTTTCGAATGTCATATCCATAACGTTTAGCATATTTGCGGAAAACCATAACCCCACCATATGAGCTTATACCCAAGCGCTTTTTTGCTTTGTCGCCGTTTTCGTAAGTAAAAATAGCTAATGCACGGCCACCCTGAGATTTTACTTCCTGCTCAATTTGTTCGAGGTTAATCATTTTTCACCTTACCTTACCCTCCGTACTTAAACGTTTCCTCTTTTTGCCAAATAAGCTTATGTATTTGAGTATCACCTTTTTGTGCCTGCCTTACCCGCGTTATTTGCCAGTTAAAGTTACACTCTGGGCACGTGCGGGTATATATTTCTGTGGGCACATCCAAATAACTTATAAGTACAACTTTACCCTTACAACATGGATATTCTGAAGTAATACGGGTTTTTATCATGTGTCTAAAACGTTCTCAATAAAATCTGTAAAGACTTCTGGGACTGTGCCAGAATCTTTACTGACTTTCCAAGTGTATAAATATGTACGTTGACAAGTTTCACAAGTGCCATTTTCCAGCTCGGTATAGCATGTTTGGCACCTTTCAGTTTCCTGTTTTTCATACCTATTGGGCATTTCCTATTCCTTAGACGGTAAAGAAACGAACACCTAAAATTTCTCTGGTATCTAATCTGTCACTAATCAACCCGCAGGAGAATGGGTATACATACATTTTAATCTACTAGCATAGAAATGTCAATACCCACTTTACTAATCACAAAATGCAGGCCAGACATTCCCGTAATCCTCGGCAAAGTACGGCAATAAGCCCATAACGTTCAGCCTACCCCAAGTGTCACGCGGTTTATCACCATGCTTATACCAACGGCTATCAAAATTGACTAAACCGCCGTGAAATTTGTGGGTATCAAAATCGGCTTGTGAGTGGCTTATTACACGGCCACAGGCACAAAAATGTGCCACTTTATACCGATGAAGTGGACAAGTACAATCCTTTTGGTCATATTGCCAGTCGTTATACGTTCTGGTCGGCACTATTGCTACCTCCACTTTTATCACCGTTGTCCATACCTAACTGCGCCCATAAAACAGGCCACGGGGCATCCCTTAGCCCATGCTTACGCGCAAATGCCCTGCGCCTTTGCCGTTTAATGGCATACTTCGAACGGCCTCTTTTACTTACTTGTGTCTTACTGTCACTATTGTGCTTGGTCATAATATTCCCTATATCCGCAGGGGGGTGGACGTGGCCGCGATATCAACCAACACCCCCACCACAAAATTTAGATAATCTATCTCTGATTTATCACCTTTGCGGGTGGTGATTAGGGTCTGGTAATAACCCCCGCTTGCCCGCTTGCGGTCATCGCGCTTGATCGGCACGCCAACCTTGCCGCGTGCATAGCGCCTACTAAAGCCTTTTCGTGGGATAGCGCTAACTCTAAGTCTCATGATTTATCACCTATTAGTAAAGCTTGATTAGGTAAACTGGCTTATGATAATGCCGTGACCAGATTCGCATCATTTGCCATAACCAGTACTTATACTTGATTTGCTTGATTATTTTCACGGCATACCTCCCTAATAATAACGGTAGCATAGCGGAAGTGATAACTGCACCGCAGGGCGTAAACTGGCATATCTTCGCGCCACTATCCAAACCGTCGCCTGCAGCACGTAAGGCCGTAAGCCTACGCTATCAGCAATTTCGATAAAATCGGTCTCAATTCGCCTGTATAGAGCTGGATAAACCGAAAAGTAAGGGGTATTAAACCCCTCATTTTTCCAAACTCGATATGTCCAGTTGTCAACCGTGACCCGTCTACTTTCTGGGTGAGCGATATTATCAAAAAATGCCGTAACCTTATTCCCTGATAAAATGCCGTTGACGTTGCCAGTTTTCAATATCTCCATAGCGCGCCTACGGTTTTCTACTACAATCGGCGCACTAACTTTTACGTCCTCTGGAGCTTTGCCCAAAATCACCCCCTCCATTACGATAACGGTATTATGGGCATTTTTACTCCAGGGGCATAAAGGTGATAAGGCCGCAAGCGCGCCGGCAACGGATTCGCCACTAAACCCATACAACTCCCCATAGTAACGGCACCACCGACGCGCCGCGCCATACCACTCATTCCCCGCCCACCGTTCATCTGGAGTAGATTGGTCATAAATGTCTAAAATAGCGCTCTTGCCCATAACTTCCCTCAAGATAACTTATACTTGATTACAGTATATAATAATAGCAGTAAAATTCTAGTGATATATGTCATATAACTATAGTGTCAAATGTCATAATAATGATAGCATAAAAACTGTAAATCGTCAACACCTTTACTGGTTTACCAAGCGATAAGCTGGGGGGTGAGATATCTGGTTGTGTCACTTCCGTTGTCAGTGTCACAACCATTTAAAATTAGCTTGTCACATTCCTATTTGTTTATGTCACTAAATTTATGTCACAATAATAATAAGACCCTCCGCAGGGGTGCTGCAGGGGGAGCGAACGACCCAAAAAACGGCGCGAAAACGTGCCAAAAAATGCCGACCAGGAAGGCCGACCAGGAAGGTGAACCAGGCGCTAGTGGCGCGAAAACGCGCCAAAAATAAAAAACCCCCAGATTTCTCTGGGGGTAAAAAGTGGCGCGAAATTGCGCCGTTACAGGAAGGCCTCTAGGTGACACATGTCAACCAGCTCCCCAGCTGTCAGGGATAATCGGCCATTAACCGACCAGCCATCAGGAAGGTTTACCCTTTCATCCCAATTGTCATCGCGTGCATGCCTGATAGCTTCTTGACAAGCTTCGGCGATTGCTACAGGGAGGGGGGGATAGTGGTTAAATATTAGGTGTTCTTCTATGGCGATCACCTCATCAACCCAACCGAGGTCAGTATATTTTTTAAGCCCTGATGCAGTATCGTAACCCATAACTGACTCCTAGTACTTTGTTCTAAGTTGATAAACTTGCTCTGATTTGCCGTTATAGTCGTTATAAATGGACAAAACAACCTCATCGCCATCGCTTGAGGTCTCAACGGTAACGGCCTCACGAATCCCCCCATTTTCGCGAACATAAAATTTAGCTGTCAACCCCCCAGTTGACGCTAACGGCCCAGTCCCAACACTGGTGACTCTACCGTCAACTTTGACATTAACCCAAGAGGGTCTAACGGCCATGATCTATAACCTCCAGTAGTGGCGCTAATTCGCGCCGATAAACCTTAAAAACCTAGTGCCTTAATGCGGTTGCGGTCTTTAATTTGCTTTGGGGTCAGGTCTACCGACTCCCATTTACCGTCAACCTCTACGCTGTGGATATCCCAAACGTATTGACTCCCGACATCGGTAGCATACCCCTCAACCTCCATCAGGCGGATATTTCCGCGCCGATTATCAAGCATGGTTGCAAACCAGCCATTATTTAATCGCATGCGCATGCCCTTTTTAATGTCGTTCGATTTCATAACATAACCTCCAGTTTATAGAACGGTTTAATTACATTATATAATAATAGCATAGAAAAGTCAATGATTAATGTCATGCTGCTTATATGACGTTTATCACCCGTGTTTACATATCACTTTACTAATTAAATGTCACTGTCACATTAAGACTGGTGCCGCTGGTGCCGTTGGTGCCGCTGGTGCCGCTGGTGCCGCTGGTGCCGTAAAAACTACAAAAACTATCCAAATTGGACACTTTATTTTCCCTATTCAGATAATCCAGGTCGGCTTTACCTAATTGAGTTTCCATGCTATAAATATTAGGACAAAAGTAATATGGAATACATGACAATATACATATGATTTTACTGCTAGAATTTTATATAATGAAGTAAAAGCGACGCGAAATTGTGCCAAAATTGGAGGCCAAAATGTCTAACAATATGAGAGTTAAGGTTAATCCTCGGTTCTTAAAAATCATATGCAATAAGCTATATGATTTGAATCCAGCTATCATCGGCACGCGCGAATTAGTTCAGAATTCGCATGATGCATGCATACGCGCTGCGGTTAAACCTGATATTAAGGTTACCCTCAAATCTGGCATGTATAATGACCTTTCAGGTTATTGGTTAATTGTCGATGATAATGGCGATGGTATGACAGCTGATATTATCGAGAATGAATTCCTAGATTTGGGAGGGTCATACCATATAAATGAGACCGAAATTGGGGGATTTGGCTTCGGAGCTAAACCAGTATTATTCAGCTGTGCTTATTGGCGCGTTCATAGCTTGAATAATGAATACAGTTTAACCCATCTTGAGAATGGCGATGATATTAGTAAGATTAATCATCGCGATGGTACGCGCGTTGAAATTTTTATAGATGAGGTTGAAAAACCTATATACCAAAGCGATGTACATAAAATCATCGTAATGCTATATTTATCCTCTCTAGAGGTCGATTTGACCCTCAACGCGCGCGGTATTGAATTCGATGGTAAGATCGGTTTTAATCATCTTGACATTCAAGATAAATTGGACAGTGTTACGGATGATTTTACAGCGCGATTAATGCCAGAATTCATTAAACAGGATATATCCTTTTCTGGTTTTAATATCTTCCGCGTTGGAGGACTCGTTCAATTTGTTGAGCAGTCAAATCGGAGTACTAATATCCGATTTGACCTCAAAGTTAATTGTCGTCCAGAGGATGATGACTATCCACTAAAGCTAAACCGAGAAGATCTTAATTGGAATATACGTAAGAAAGTTAACAAAGTGATTCAACGTCATGATGAGAATCCATTAACCAGCGCTAACACGTTTACACACGCTGATGAGGACAAAGTTTACCAAGATGGTCGGCTTTTAGAGGGCTTGCGCGGTTATTCAAACTATACAGTAAACGATGAAATTGGATCAGATATATCCAATTTGTGGCAAGCTTTGGCTAACACGTCTGACAATAAGAATGACCCAATTGCGACCCTATTTGTCGAATATCCTGATATTAGCGCTAACGATAGACGTATCCTGAGAAGTTGGACAGCAATTATCCGAATTGTAGCGGATATTTCGGATAAATTTGGTGTAGGATTAACGTCAAATAGTATAGCTAGTCGATATTACTACAAAGGACGTACATTCTACCTGATAAATCCGAGTGAATTTGTCCACATTCCAGATAAAGAAGCTTTGCTGTTAGCGCTATACCATACGGCCATACATGAGGCGAGTCATTTTTACCACTCAAGCCATAACGAGGTATTTACATCCAAAATGGATGAAATTAGTCGGATTGCCGCAATAAGCATTGTAGAGGTGCTAAAACCGATAAAACGGACAATCTTACGCCGATTTAGATCTGAGGATAAAGAATAAATAAGATGGGAGATATCCAATTCAAAGTCGGCATTATCGACCAGAATAGTCCAAATCCTATGCTGATAATGCCGACCAGAATTGTCTACTTCGGCGCCTGGAGACCGGTCATATCAGACCAATATACGAATTAGACCAATTTTGTCAGGATACCAGGGGTGCCAGCGCCATCGTGACGAATTGGATCTGCTTTGTCCGATTGGGGCGAACGTGCGCCAGCGAGATCGGGGAAGGGGGTAAGACTCGATAAATTTTGACTTTTTAAATTTTTTTATTTTATGTAAAAAATTCCCCAAATGTTCATGATCATTCCCCTCTTGTACTCTTTATTAATTCCATGCCACCAACTTCCAATTTTGAACCTGGGACATCAGAATAACTCCCCATATGTAGTACTTTATGATTCCCTGGATGTAGCATCTCAGGAAAACTACCGTCTGTAAAAAATTTTACTGCATAAAAACATCCCGCAGCGGGACATTCATGTATCGAATACTCTTCATTTTTAAACGTGCACCACGTATTATGTGTCATTTCAATCCCTTTTTATTTTATGTAATCATTAAAAAATATATAAAGCCCTAAAACAAGCCAAAGTAGCCAAATAATATGCCCTCCAGTTGATTCAACTTCACCCAACACCACAAAAACCAAGAACCACAAAATCCAACCAGCACAACCCATAATTAAATAAATCTCCCTATATCACTATGCCCAACGCTCATACTACTTATATAATTAGTCCTCTACCCACATGTATCTGTATTCATGTACTGATTTATAAGCTGGAAAATCTCTATTGGTATCTATCATATACGGATAGTCGCCTGCCATTCTACAGAGGTCTGGATAGCCATTGATGTACTCTATTGCTACAGGGTGTCTTTCATATCGCCTAAACTGCACCCCGCAGTACAGGCACTCAACTAGAGATGTCATTATTGCACATTTTTTAAATTGCATCATTATAAAAAATCCCCAAAAATTTGAAAAAACTGAAAAATTTTGAAATTTTTTGTTTGGGGTTTTATTCTCATAGGAATACCTGCAGGGCATATACGAAAATAATAAGAAATACAGTCCAACCAACCGCAATGAGCACTAACTTCACAAGTAGTTTGCGTACTTCGCGCTTTAGATCGGTAGGCCTCTGCTTTGTGTTTTTCCGCTTACGAATATATGAGCGTAACTCGCAGATCATGTTCGGCCCCATATTGTGGGTGCCATGCTCCTGAACATAAGTTACGTTATAGTCCAGCCATTCTTCCAGTACACCAAGCGGGACTTTCTCCCAATCCATAAATGGATTTTTTTCAAGATCATTAATTGTAGTGGTCATTTAATTTGCCCTTGTACAGCGTAATCATAGACAAATAGCCATATCCATATCAGTGCAACTACCATTATCCCAACCGCAAAGACAGTAAGAACTGCGTCTGGATAGTTTATTACAGCATAGGAAATAAGACCTATTAGCCCAATTACCGCAGTTGCGCACAGCCCAGATAATACTTTACGTAGTAAGTTTTGCACTTTCATTATCTGCTTACTCCTAAATCTCTATTCCAAAGTCATACGAGATATTTAACCTTTTCGTAAATAAACATCCACACAAGCGCCAATAATAGTAGGGCCGCAGTTACACTTACCCCCAGAAAAAACGGCATTGGATAGTATATTATCGCTAAGGCAGCAAGCACTATCATCCCAACCCCTGCGGTTGCGCAAAGGGCAGGCAATATCTTGCCCACAAAAGTTAGCAAACCATTTTTAACTTTCTTTAAAGATTCAGCCACTTTTTTCCTCCTTCATAAAGAAGCATCCACACAATAGTTATCAATGCTGCGCCCACAATTATGGAAATAGCAGCTATAAATTCCCTTGTATGGTGTATAAGAGCATATGCAAGAATCACCATTGATGTAACTCCTGCAGTTGCATAAAGACCTACCAACATTTTGAGTGCTGTCCTCTTAATTTTTTCTCGCATTTATATACCTCAATAAATCGTGTAATGTTTCTCTTACTGTTCTACGCTCACGCTTGTTATAGCGTCGTTTGATCTTTTTGCGCTCACCCGCACGCCAGTGTAAAAATCTTTTTGCGCGGGTAAGAGCATCTTGCTCATCACCGCCCTTAAGTGGTATTCGCATCCTCATTATCCCAATCTGGATTCTCTAGCGCATCCAGTATCCATTAATATTTACCTCTTTCCGCTGTGCTCTGGGCATAGACAATACCCGCCACCAACACTACCAGGTTCTCGGCTACTGCGTTTCTTATTTATTAGCCAACCGACTTTACGTGCTTGTCTAATGCAGTCTGCCTCATCCCTACCGTTATATTCCCAGGGCGTTTTCCCATAATCCCATCTGCCTATGTGTTCTGGATCATCGCAATAAAGCATAAGATCGTAACACCCAATTAGTCCCATAATCTAGTCCTTATATATGGTAGCGGATTAGTCCCATGTTCTCCGCTACCCACTCCAGTGACGCAAATTTCGCCTATAGCCCGCTACCCAGCTATCCCTACCGTAACGCCCACCACCCTCAACTATAGACTACTACTCTGGGCCTGGAGATTACTCATAAAGCACAAAAATCCCACCCCAAAGCATCAGACCAATAATAATAGAGAAGCTTACAATTCCTGCAGCATCACCATAAACATACGTTATGTGCGCTACTAACTTACCAAGACCAAATAAAACCACTACTGCAGATAGAATACCTAAAGTTATTACACCTGATTTCAACGCTCTATTTACGATCCTCATTCTCCTGCTCCATTACCCACTCACAAAGCTTTTTATAATGAATTTTCCGAGGTATGCCACCCTCATATGTGCATGGCCCAATAAGGCCCATTTCCTCTATTTCACCAAGAATCTTCATAGCTCTGCTATAACCAATACCCAATTCCTGCATGATCGTTGACGTATAGCAGCCTCTCATCTTAATAATCACATCAATTGCTTTCGGCACCAAACTATCCATTTTCAACTCCCATTCCTTCTAATATTGCGCAAAAATAATCATCCCAAAGATGGCGATTGCACTCCTCACTATTCGTCCTGTTTATCCTTGGCAAGCTTCACAATAATGTCACAGAGCTCCCCATCCCCTACATAGAAATCATGAACCTCACCACCAAGATAATTACGCTCGTACAGCTCTTCCATCAGATTTCTTACTGCTCCTGGGTCTCCCTCAAGAATTAGTATTGCCATTTATCAATGCCTCTCTATAAGCAAGCGGGGCATGCCTGCGGATATCCAAATACTAATTACGAGTAGAGTAAACGCTATTAGACACTTTAGGGCATCATATTGAATCATGCTTTGCTCTTCTCGAATTCATTCTCTGCAATATATTCAATCGCATTATTCAGCTCATTGCGAATCCGTACTGCAAATGCATGCCCCATACCTCCCTCAACTGGAGTATCATGCGTAATATATTTTTCGTCCTCAACCATTACAAATACAATGTAGGGATCACCACTACGTACCTGGGTCTCTGTCGTAGTATGTACATCCCTCGAAACTTTAACATTTCTTTCTGTTTTTGTTCGCCAGCATACTGCTACGTACTCATTATTTTTTGGGAATAAGAATTCCCGACCGTTATACCAAATCTGTTTAGTCACCCCTTTCCTCCATCCAACTAAAACCAGTAGTGGTGCATAAAAACCACGACACCGCAAGCACTAAGCCCAGAAAAGCATATCGAGATTCGGGCACATGAATAAGAATAGAAAGAAGAATAGTTAGCGCCACGACAATGCCAACAGTAAGACCACCATAATACATTAGAAAACCAGCAAGCCTTTTTTTATTTTTAATCATCCTTAGTCATATCCTTATCTGTAACCCTAAAAGGAAAACCAAGTTCTACTTTCCCATCTTCAAGCACAAGCATCCTCGCATCACCTGAATAGCTGTGCTCAATTTTGGAAACTTCAAAAACTCCAACATCTATTCGCATAAAAGTTGTCCCATTTTCCCTAGGTGTATTGTGTATAACATCTTCAATGGTAGCATTATGCACCCACAGCTCAATGGTAACTTTACCGCAGGGGAGGGTTATTTTCCATGCCGTGCAGGGAAAAGATTTGATACTAATCATCAGACATCCTTTTGGCCCGTTTTCGATCCATTTTTGCCGCTTTACGTTTATACCTTTTGCGGCATTTTCGACATAAGCGGTCAGGATTATAGCGTAGTAGCACTTTACGGCCACAACCACCTAAGCAATCTACTCTACGTTCCATTATTTATCCTAACCATCAAGTTATCGCCGCAGAATTTACAACTCATACTGCCTGCGGTATTTATAGAACCACACTTCCCACATGTAACATCACCACCAACTTTTACCAGCTTGAAACCAAAAAGAAATAAAATAACCTCGTTAGAACGATACCATCGATCGATTTCATTCTGAATTTTTTGAGCTTCTTTAAGACTCATGTTCTTATCGAGCTCGATTACATATTTACAATTTGGATCAATTTGTATTATTTTTGGCATGTTCGTCGCACCACTCCGCAAACATCGCTAAGACCTCTACATACCACTGATTCAGAGGCTCATCATCGGAGTTTAATATTTCTATATACTGCTCAAGCAGAGTACGTACAGTCCTCTCCTCTTCAAAATCGGGACATTCAAATACTGGAGTTACCAAGTTATTTTCAACGCACATACTATATAGGATAGTAGCAATTGGACAATTATTACCATGAGCCTCAGACTCAAACTTAGTACAGCCATAACACAGGCACATATCTCGATGTTTGCCCTTTAAATCTTCGCGCACCCAAACCTCTTTTTCATGGTGCTCATACTGCATATATTTTTTAGTCATGTTTCGATTCCTCTTCATCCAACATACTCAGAACATTCTTAACCGCTAAGTGCAAATTAGCCCTTGGTTTCAAGCCCTTTTCCAGAGCGTTTCTGGCCCGTTTAATTAGGTTTAGATACTGGCGCTGCCAGCTAGCTCTTATACTTTTCAACTCTCGCGCTTGTTCATTTAGCTTCTGAAGAAAGTCCTTTTCCTGTGACTCAAGCATCTTTTGATGTGACTCACGCGCATTTTTTAATTCTTTCTCAGCCTCTTCCGCAGCCTCGATTGCCCGTAGCCGAGTCTGCCGATGAGTATGGATCGTATCCTGGTAATAGCGGATCATTACCCTGATCGCCGCCTCTGGGCCATGATACTCAAGATGCTCTGGAAAGTGCTTCAAAATTTCACTCTCAATCGCATGCACCGTGCGGCGTGCATCCTTAAGGTTTGTTCTAAGCTTTTCCAATTCTTTCTTTTTTGTCATTTCTTCTCCTATATAGATAACTTTAAAAACTCAACAATAATGATTCCATAAATAAACGAAAACAATAAAAATACAAGTGCTGGCACAGCGATATTCAACAGGCACCCCAAATCTTGATTTTTACTTCCACCAAGTTTGAATATAGCCAGAAATGGTAGGTAGGAAATAACCATAGCAATGCTACCAATAAGGATATATATTACAAAAAAATCCAAATTCATCTATTTTTCCTACTTCCAGAAACTTACAATATTCTTACAGCTTCTTGACACCAACTCAAAACTATGTTATTATGTATTTGATGGCGCTAGTTTGGGATGCCCCCCTCATCCCGAATTAGCGCTTTTTATTTTTGTCGGTAAGATGGTTAATTACTCGTACACCAAGCTCAGACAACATAAATGTGCCAACAACCAAAAAAACAATCATCATAGGCACAAAAACTATATTTACAAGTTCAGTAGTAGACATCACAAATCTCCTCGATAGTAGATATTCCACATATTATCTTCCCATTAGTCATAGTCCTTCGTATCTGATCATAAATCGCACTCAGAACAACATAGTAGGATAGCTAAATAAACCACGAATGTAAGACCAACTACCCCACCAACAGTAATAAAACCTAAAAGCACATAACCCATTAGTTCAATCTGGTTTGACATCAGTACTCCAATTCATCCATTTTCTACCACTTTCAGCGTAGATCGTCTTTTTCGTTTCTTGTTTAAGTCTGCGTAGCTCATACCAAAAAAAGATATATGCACCAAAGCACATCGCAAGGATAAATATGTAGAGAAGAATTATAGGTATTACGATTGATAAGAGTGCAGAGTGTATAAAGCCCATTTCTTTATCCTTTGCATGAGCCATCTGATTGCCCACGCGATCCCAAAAAGCATTACTCCAAAAGCTATTGTCCACACACTAACAACCAGCGGTATAACGCATATCAAGGTAAAATCATCCATTTATCACCTAGCCCATAAAAGTCCACTTGCCGATCAGGGTGTACAACCAACACATTGGAAAAGTTTTCATCTGGTCGCACCTCCTGAAAATTTTCGTGCATTTTTTCAATTACAAACTCTGGCACATGCTCATCCTCATCCCGTAGATCATTCCAAGACCTACACTTCTCAATAGGCGTATCCATAATTACCGCAACTGGTTCTACATGATAAAGCCTTGCCAGCTCCACAAAGCGCTTACGCGTTGCGGTATCAGTACAGGTGCGATCTACTACAACGCTATGACCATCTATTAGTGCCTGTGTAATAATAAAATTTTCAATGCTGTGATACAGAGACCTTAGCTCTGGTCGATAGCACCCGCTAACCATTTTGTAAATCTCGTCATGGTTTACTCGAATAAGGCCATCCAAATAGTCCTTAATGAATGTGGTCTTTCCAGACCCAGGTAGCCCGACCATTACAAACACAAATTGCTTTGCCGTTGAGGACTTTAGTATCTCAACAATAATCGATCTATTCATTGCCAACCTCCTTTAGAAGAGGACTGTTCGCAAGATCATCTGGCGTTACAAGTACATCTTTAGAACCCGAAACTAAGTTAATCCCACCATATAAAAATGAGTCATACACCAGTCCTGAACAAATATGTGAGTGATACCTGAAAATATTGATACGCTTAGTAAGAAGTCTATAAATGACTTTGGCAAGACCAAAAAAGTTATACGGCTTGCCAACATTACCATGCGCATAAGCCACCATAGCCACATACCTATGAGGCGGTATGTTCTCAAGCAATTCAAATATTTTGCACTCATCGACGCCGCTTATAAATTCTTCCCAAGGCCGCTCCCTGACCCCGCTAAATGTGGACTCAACTACATGCCATTGCGGATAGCTGTACCCAGGTATGTACTCCCTTATAGACGGTAAAGAGTTATGCGCCAATGCTGCATGGCCCCACACCAAACCGAATTTTCTGTGTAGCCTTCCAAACAAATTATCATGATACGTAACAGCAATTGCAACTTTCATTTCTCATCATCCTCATATATTGGCTGGATGATAAAACCAAGTTTCCGAACTCGCTCACCAGATTTATCCAAAATCAGACTTGTAGCGCTCAAGCATTTGCCAGCATCTAGGACTCCTGGCTCAAACCAGATTCCCTCTGGGTCATTCCGACAGTCCCAGACACCTCCTAAACTGTGCTCGTCGGTCTCATCATCAATTTCTACTTCCAGCGCTAAACCTCTCGGATGAAAGAATTGACGATTGACCTCCTGGAGAAGTCCTAATTCGACAAATTCTTTAATATCCATTCTTTTTATTTCTGCCATCATTTCTTCTTGTCCTGCTCAACTTGCTGTCGCTTTTCAAGCCAATTCATCGCAATTGCGGCTATTTGTGTTATCTCCCAATCAGTTGGGCCTTTATGTAGTCCAAGCATTGATAAACCAAGCTCAATGACTTCCTCACATAAGCCGAGGAGCCAGAACCAATCTGACTTATCACGCCATGTTTCAGCATGTTCATATTTCAGGCTAATAATTTGTTCAATAGCATTACTCATCATTAATCCTTATTTAGCATCTGAATTAACAGCTACGCATGCTGCGGTACTGTGCTCTATAAGAAACTGCATAAATTCTTTACCAGCTCGATAACCAATCCTAAAACCGACTAGAAAGCCCGCACCAAAAGCAAGCATAAGTATGATTATTCCGACCACTATAGTAAGAAACTCAGACATATTACAACGCCTCCTGAACGTCCTTGGGGTAAACAATGATCATTTGTATGTAGTATTCCTTTCCAATACCGTTCTCAAACGTATAATGTGGGCCGCAGGTGATATTGGGCATGGTTGTGGATGGGTTGGGATGTGTAATTGTTCGCCCACAAGTAGGGCAGGCCCAGATAGTGAATGACCCTCCATGTATTTCTGCATTTCCATAAACCATATCATTACCATCCTTGCCCATCAAACCAGGTGTCTAGACCCATTATGAATAAGCCGCACAAAAACACAGATAATGAAATTTCTGGTAAACCAGCATTAGCCAGCGCAGCCACCAGCGAAAATAAAACAAGTACACGCCAAAGAATCCTAGTTACAATCATGATACTTCTTACCTCTTAAAAATTTTTTAATTCGCTCCAAAATACCTAATCTTTGTGGTATCCAAGTTTCGTGCATAATTACTACATGCCGATGTTCAACAGGCGTAACAGAAACCTTTATTGAAATCTCCTCAGCTAAATAGCCATACTCATTAAATAAATTCTTAACCTTCAAATCACCAATTTCCACCACCGCAGGGTTGCGGCAACGCTCCAGAATTTTGAATAGTTTATGACCAATATCCTCTTGTAATTGGACATATGCCATCCTTCGACGCTCATGGAGGCTGTAATCGTACAGCATGATGACTTGTCTAACGCGCCATGATTTCGTTTTATTAATTTTCATTTCCACGTTCGCTGAATAAAGTAAGAAAACGCCAAAACCCAGACGACCAAAAAAATTGGCGCGCCATACTTGGTTGAGATGATTGCCCAACAAATCAGAGCTAGAAGTGATCCTGCGACTGATATAGTTACTGCTATTACCAAAGTTCTTAGCATGTCTATTACAAACTTCTTCAAAAAGCTCTTCATTTTTTGTCCTCTATCACATATACTGGTTTATTGAACCTCTTCATAGTTTTGACCAAGTGCCACGTCCCCTTGCTTTTAGGGTCTGGAAATGCCAATGCCACATCTACCATTTCCGCAATGCGCACATTTCTTCGCGGCCCAGCTCGTTTACCCTCCTCTGACCACTTAGCCATAAGCACCACAAGATCGATCTCATTTTCATGAGCATATTTCTCTGCTAGGGTATCTGCTCCGCGTGCTCCTCCAGAAACAATCATAGCAATGCCATACTTATCGTTATAAATATCTAGCATTGTTTTCATCAGTTTATAGTTGCTAAAGTTTCTACCTCCAACAACCGCAACCTTTGCGGATTCAACTGGTTTCAAGCTCTCCTCCTAGTGGATAACATTGGCATTTTCGACACCAACCATCCGATTGATAATGAGGGCCGCCAATACTGAGAATACATCTACAAAAAGGACAAATATGCCTCTCAGTTTTATATCTTTTAATCTTTTGGATACCTCTTTTCAGTACTTTATCAGCTGTATTCCTATCAACCATCATTCATCACCTGTAAGCAATGCTTTTTCAACAACAACCGCATCATTTGGTTTCACTTGTTAGTAATATTCCTCCTCCTGCCGTTGTAATCAGCAGAAACAATAATGCAATATCGCCTGCGTAGATGCCATCATTAATAGCATTTATCAACAAGTCAACAATGAGAACTGATCCATATATCACTACTAAGGTCAAAAAACAGCGAACCAAATACATCATTCTTCTTTATCTTTCCAGGTTGAATCAATTTTATAATTTTGTAATTCCTCAGGCATACTAAGATCGGATTCTTCCCGACAAAACAAAATGTCACCCAAGCGCAAATTTTTTGTTTTGGTAACAATTTTCATTCGTTTACCAAGACCTTTTTCTACACCACACCACTCAAGCATTTCTTCTCTTAGTACGGCAACTTTTGGCATACGACCATAACGCCGCTTATATGCTTTCTTACCCTGCCGCACGGTATCCGCAAAGGATTTTTGATTTTTGTAAGGCTTGCCGCGCTTTGTCTTTTTACGGATCAGTGTCCAGCCGAGAGGCGCGGGATTATCCACGAGGTTTTGCTCGTTCATAATACAAGAGCTCAGTTTGCCAGCTTCTTGGTATTCCGTAGGGCTTGCCAAAGTTGTCCTTCCACCAGTAGTAAATGCCATACTCAGTTCCATTGGTGCCTCCACCATAAAATGATGGCCTCCGACTGCATATCAATATCTTTGTGGGCCAGATTTCATTCCACAAACCTTGATAGCGGCCAATAGACGCTTGAAAAGCTAAACGCATAAGCATTATCATTGAACCGCCAGGAACCAGCAAATCCCAGGCTTTTCGCACGATTTCCTCAGCAATATAGTAGGGAGGATTCGAAACAATCAAGTCAAAGTTGCTATATTGAGTTGACCACTCCCAGGTCAGAAAATCCTCGTTATACCAATGCGTAAATCCGTGCGGTTTTGGGTAATTTTCAACCTCAACGCCAACCAAAATACTGGGACGCGTAAGAATTTGGGTAATTCTTCCCCAACGTCCATCACCGGCACCAATATCCAGAACATTGGTTACACGAGGAGGCACAAGCCTCCGCATAGCAGCCCAAATCAAACTTTCCTCAGTCTGATACTGATCATTGGGCTTACGCTTTGGTAAATCTTCTTTGTCTTGCTTTATATAAATAGTCGCCATATTTTTTACCTACCAATATATTTTTATAGCAGGCCGAGTAGGATTCGAACCCACGACTCTGGTTTTGGAGACCAACATTTTTCCGTCTATACTATCGGCCTATAGTGGCCTGCCCCCCACAGGCCACGCGTGCGGTGTCCCCTACTTGGTACCAAGTAAACGCAACACATTGTCATGCGCGCGCGTCGTTAATTTTTTGGAAAGTGCTCTGTAAGCAGGATGATACATCTTGACTACTGGCACATTAGGACGAATAAAATCAATAGCTGCTTGAGCAATCCTCCCACACGCTAAGATTACTCGCGGAGCATGATAATTTATTTGACGCCGCAGGTGCGGTATGTCAGCATCCATGACCTCATCAGGAGTATCGGCAAGCACCCTACTGGCATTGGTAACACAATAATTGATACCCTCGGGAATAGCTTCCATTAGACGCGTGTGGGTATGGGATGTTGCAAACTCTTTTTCCCAACGTTTTCTTGACCAGCCCTTGCACAGCTCGCCTTTCTTATAAGGATTTTGAAGAATTACAAGTAGGTCAACCATTGTTTGATCCTGATATTACGACTTTAGCTGATTTCTCTTCTTCAGTCATCCCAAAATCTGGTATGTGCGATTTTTCATAATTGGAGCTCTTATAGTATGGAAAAGTCGCCTCCAAAAAACAGCGGGCACCTAAAGTTACTGCATGAATACAATTTCCTGCAATATAAAAATGAGGAGTAACAACTGTACGGCCTGCTCTTTTTTCTAGGTGCTTTTCTTCGCATTTTGGCATACTATTTTTTATCCTTTAGGTAATATCTATAAGCTTTCTTACTTGTATCAACTAGGCACCAACCACTTTTTCAGTCATTTTCATAGGTCTGGGAGCTAGGGATCGAACCTAGGCCTCATCGCCCCAAACGACGGATGCTACCGCTATACCACTCCCAGGTAGGGTAGGTCAGGTCGCTCACCTGCTTGATGACCCCGAACGAATATTGCCCCTCGGAAGGCCCTCGAGTCTGTATACAGACCGTCATCCTCAAGCTACGCCTTAGTGACGCGGTGCCCTCACTGCTACCCATTGTGGAGCTGGCGGGTATCGAACCCGCGTCCAGCTAGGCTTATTTTCGTTTGTTACTGGTATTCCACATAGTTTTACATCCGATGGTCAGATGAGGCCAGTCTTAGGGGTGATCAGGTAATCAACTCCCTTCGTCCTCCACCAGCAGTTTTATGGCTAAACTGCAACCGCTACCTGTTCGGATAGCGCGAGACTGAATAAAGTCTCAGCCAGACTTGGCTGATATAGCTCAACCGAGCTGCCTACTCGAACTGTTGAGAACAATTCTTCGGCCAGAGATACTTCTTCTGCTTTAGCAGTTATTTTAGTTACCAGAAAACTTAGCATCTACCTGCTGTCGAATCCTTTCAGCCCCAAATTATTTCTCATCCTCCTCTTTACCTACAATTTCAATCTCAACTTTATTGCCTGTAGGCACAAGCTCAAATTCTGCAATAGCGATATCGTAACTCCGCAGTCTTTTGTACATGCGGCGGGTCTTGATCGCACTTTTTGCAGCCTGTAAGCTAAGATAGGGGTGCCCACGCTCGGTAAAAACAGGATATCTTCCACTACAAGTCATGAATAGACCTGTAGTACGATCCATAATTTTGTAAACCTTTTCCGTTTCTTCCTTTGCCGCGTCCCGCACAGCAAAATACTTTTTCCAAAATGGGGTGCGAAGATGTTTGAACATGGGGCCAAACCAGCCCATATCCTCAAGAGCATACTCCAGGGCCCACTTGCGACCCTTATCCCTGCAGTACTGATCATCGGGATGAACAATCGTTAGCCCATAACCCGCAAGACCATATTTTCCATCATCATCACCACGAAAAATCTTACAAACCGTTGTTTGCCTAACTCCATCAGGAGGAAAAATATTATGCTCAAACTCAACTTTGTAGTGCACATTGTCCACGTCTATACAAAACATATTTACTCCAATTTATCCTTTTTCTCAATTTCCAAACATTCTTCTAAGGTATCGGGAAACCCTCCTCCCTCTAATACATGTGCATCCAGATTTTCCCCTACCCAACGAATTTCAATAGACTTGATTGGGCATTGTGTCTTAAGATGAGACATAATAATAGAGTGTCCTTGATACTCTGATCTCCCATTCACATATAAGCACTCCCAATCATCCGCACGATACACCACAACTTTATTTAGTTTCATCTGGTACTACTACCCTTGCCGTTTTGCGGTAAAAATTCAAAAAGTCACGCGTCATGTCGTGATTACTCTGCTCAAATTCATACATGGCCCATAGAGCATAAAGAGCATTAAGTATTTCAGCTCGGCTTAATTCCTCGACCGGCTTGCCGTTGTAATAAAGTACGTTTTTATTTTTTGCTTTCGCTACGGGCATCCTTATCTCCTGGTTTTAGCACTTTAGGCAATAGAGCCTTTTTTGCGAATAGCCTGACCAATGCAACAGACAAAAGCTTAGTCACATCTGGACGATCCACCAGACGACTAAAAATATTGAAAATCAGGGGATCGCGACTGCGCACTTCATAGCCTGCGGTTGCGATAAGTGATCCATTTTCATCCTGACCGTAGCACACACCACACACAAATGGAAAGCCATACTTCTTACATACTTCCAGAAGCTTTTCTACTAGAGGCTCAACTTCAACCTCATATACATCGTGTAAGTTAAAGAGTACTTCATCTGTTTTATCTGTTTTGCTTGCCATTACTCACTTCCGTACACACTAATTTCTCGTATCTCTCAATACAAACTTCCTGAATTCTTCTAAATTGTTCTTACTTATCTTCCTGAACCGTATTAGAGATAGAGCTAGCTTTATTCCAATCGCGGCAACGACATTTGTGGTTACAGCATTTCCTAAGCATTTGTATCGTTGAGTATCACTAATACCCTCTGTCCATCTATCAGGAAATCCTTGAAGTCTTTCACATTCTACAGGAGTTAGCCTTCTGATTCTTGCGTTTTCAAGTATTCCTGTTCTCTGCTGATGGCAGTCAAGACCTTTCCAGTAGTTGGCGTCTAGTGCATTTGCAACAGTTTTGTGTCGTAACTCATTATTCGCAACCGCAATGCCAGCTCGGATATCCTGTTCAGTCTCAGGAGTAAAATATAGGCCAGTCTTTGCGCCCATTCCACCACCTAAGCCCTTAAGGGTTCTGGCAAGCCCTCCTGAGTCATAAACTCTTTCAGCGTCTCGTAAATCTCTGGTGAGTTCTCGAAGAGACGTTTCACTATCTCCGCTGATAGGAAATATTTCGGGTCTACAACGTCCTCTAAGATTGCCAATAATGAAAACCCGTTCTCTGTTTTGGGGGACTCCAAAATTTTTGCTGTTAAGCACTTGCCATTGCAGGTCATACCCCAATTCATCCAACGTTTCGAGTATGATGCCGAACGTTTTTCCCTTGTCGTGTGATAATAAGCCTCTGACGTTCTCAAGCAGTAAAAACGATGGGTGCTTTTCCGCCAGTACTCTAGCAACTTCAAAGAAGAGAGTGCCTCTAGTATCTTCAAATCCTTTCCTCTTACCAGCAACCGAGAAAGCTTGGCAAGGAAACCCAGCTGTGAGCAAGATATGTTCTGGAATATCTTCTGCCTCCACCTCTCTAAAATCTCTGGTGTCTGGTCTTTCTTCAAATTGTTTTTCATAGATGAGTGCTGCATATTTGTCCCATTCGTTCGCATATACACACCTGTAAGGATTTTTGGTGAATTCGAGCTTCCGATCCCACCATGATTCGGATTGTTTGTCGTGCCTGCTCTCAAAGTCGGGCTGATCCCCCTCGGATCGAATATCTCTCCATTCTGCCCTCTGTATATATTCCCCAGCTTTCTCAAGACCAAATCGAAAACCTCCAATACCAGCAAACAGGTCAACAAACTTTATTTCCAGCATGCTATCTCACACATACCCAATTAGGATCGCGAAGATAATTCCAATATGGGTCTAAATCGATCGGTTCGTTATAAGCACAGGAAAATTCCAGAACAAGCATATAAAGTCCCTGCGTTGGCTTATTCATAGGGTTGTGCCAAGAATGATAAGAATGGTAAGAAAGATCATCCGCAATTGCGGTAATTGTGGCCCCGTTTCCTGATAAGCTATCGGTAAATCTTCGTATATCTCCAACCAGATAGTTGTACTCCTGCTGCGGCATTGCCTGAACACCTCTATCAATCACGGCTGTACGAACACCTAGAATACAAACCAGAAGTAAAAGTAATAACCCAACACCAAATTTAAATCTGTTACGCATCAAAATCTCCTATACACGATCTATCGTCATAGCAGTTACGACAACATCAGTTGCCAGCACGTTGATCTTCTCATGATCAGGTTTTTCTGGTAGATCGCAGCTAAGATAGACCTCTTCAGCTAATTTAAACAGACGATCGGCCTCGTTCTGTACATGTACAAGCGACCATTCACCTCGTTTAATTTCCAACAATTGGGCCGCATCATAGCGTTGTACATAAAGCTGCCCATCCCGTAAAAATTCAATACCCATGCGCAATAAGCGAATTAAGTGAGACGCATTTTTCGTGTCATAGCCGTACTTTTCAATCAAGGTTCGACGTTTTGCACCCATATGTCCCTGGCACGCATTATGTGTCATGCGGTGCAACTGACTATAAGCATAGCCAGTAAATGAACGGTAAACGTGACGTGCAACAAACAAATCACGATTGTCAAGCAACAACTGGCCTGCAGATGTCACCTTCATATAATAGTTCGACTCAAGCCAGAGGAGCATAAGTACATTAGGATTGCCCTTTTGTAGTAGACGAATGAATTTCCGTGCCTCATAGATAACAATGTCCCACTCATCTCGCTTAACTTCTTTGGTGCCGCGCCCACGTGACCCATAACCCTTTAGACCAAAATAATATTCAAGTGGTGGCACGCATACAGCCATCACATCTTTATCATCAATACTGTTTGGGTCTGAATAGGGAATATAGCAACCATGCGCAATTGAGCCTCGATAACCCCGCAGGATGCACCATTCACCAAGACCTGGTTCTTGAGATACTAAATCTTTTGGAAGTCCCATAATCAACTCACATAAAGTCCAAAGGCTAAAGCAGAACCGAGAAAGAATAGGATGCTACCCATTTTATAAAGCCGCCCACTCAGAATTTTCCTGTTGCTAAATTCTGTGCCTAGATAAAAACATACACTACCAGAACCATAAATCACATAAACAAGTGCCCCCAAAACATGCCTAAGATTCATCATTTTTATCCTCTTCTAAATAGTGCCTGACCTCTTCCCAACGATAAAAAACGGGCAGGCCCAACTTTGTAGCCTCCTGAATTTCTCTCTGCGTGCCCTTACTGGTTTCATATTTGCCAATGGCCCATAACGCGTCAACACTACGACGAATTATTTCAAGATCGCCAGCTAACCAGACTTGATCAGGCAAATCATTGAAACCTCCAAACAGCATCGTATTTAAATGAGGGCAGATTGCCACACCACCATTTGCCCATACGAGTAGGGCAGCATATCGAGCGTTCATGATGTTTTCAAACACTCCTGATTCATGCTCACTTCTGTACGGCCCTGCGATATAAATTATTCTCATCTTACTTTCTACCAATTTCAATGCTATAATTATAACATATATACATTTTATTGTCAATAGTAGTTACATTATATAATGATAGCATAATAATTCACAAAATAACTACACCATCTAGATATAAATTATATGAAACTAATCAGTTTTCAATAATTTTTCGTAGGGTTTTTCGCCCTCTACAAGCTTGTGCAAAAAGATTACTGCTACAACGGAGTGGTCTGTAATGTCAGTGCCATACGTATTGATCATATGATCTCGCAAATCGTTTAGGGTTGCACCAGGACGCCAGAATCTCAATACCTCCTCAGGTATGTGCCATAGCAAGCCCTTTCCCGCCCCCAAAACAGAATACAGGCCCAAAAATTTCATATCCCCTAGCTGACATAGCTCAACCTCATCGCCTGGCTCAACAGCATTAGCCCACCGCGTTACAGGAGATATTATTACAACATTCTCTCTTCCATCAAGTTCTTTCGTGTCAAGCGTGTAAAACATTTTCCATGGAATTTGAAGATTTTGTATGCCCATTGACGACCTCCTGAACATCAACTAAGGATTCAAACGTCCAAATGTCCCCACTGCGGTGTACGGGAAACTGTCCACGTTCCTGGTAAGCCAAAAGCTTATTTTCTAAGATAGTCAAATCTTCCCCAGGTATCTCCCTTTTCGTAAAGATCAAAATTGTCGCCCTATTGCTCATACTACTACCCATCCCTAGACACAAACATTTTATTATATACCCGCCCACACAAAAAAAGATTACAAAGTGCTTACAGTTTTGTAAGAATTATGTAGCCAGCGTTGCACCATCTATTGAATCGGCAACTTCACTAGCAATTAAAAGCTCAATTACCTCAGCTTTCTCTCCACTTGTTAATCGCTCATAGATTTTCCGCAGCATTAGCGCAATGGCAACTGGCCCAAAAGAGCGCCTGATTTCAAACCGAGGCCACCAACCATTTTCCACCATCATGGCAATAATCCCGTAATCCGCGATATCCATTACTGTGTCCATTAAAGTTTCATCATCGCATGCAGGGTCTATTTCCTCATCACTATCCAAACCAAGTAATTCCCAATAGCGACTTACCTTGTCACCAATCCTGAAAGCTATGCCGTGATGTCCACCAAGGCCAATATTTTTAGCTCCATAATCATGTTGCTTTTCACAGAATAATTTGAATACCCTTTTGGCACATCTAAGCCATGCATATTCGAGCTCCAGATCACCAGACTCACCCGTAGCTAAATAAGTCCAATCATCTGGTAATCTTGTAATACGTTTACGCATTTTTCTCTTAGAGCCATAAAACTTCCAATAAATGCTGTATACTATAACACCACAAATAAAACCAATTATGTATTCTCCTACCACTAACTAGCTCCTTTTACTCGATGTATATCTAAATAATTTATCCAATCAGGCATATGCGCATCCATAAAATCTGACCGCAGGCGGCCTGCGGGGTTATCAGCCCAGGCGTCATAGGCCCAACCCAAAAACATGTCGGCAAACTCCTCGCCTGGACTTGGATCGGCGCTTAGCTGCCACAACCAGCGCACACCAGCAAAACCATAATCCTTATTAGGCACTATTCCTGTTTCTGGATCAAGTATCCGATCGGGAAAGTTAGGATTGTGGTATTGCACCTTAAGCAATAGGTTTCGAGGAATTTTAGTGCCCATGACATCTTCTAGCCTAGCCTCAAAAGCATGACCAAACTCATGTACAATTAAGTGCTCAGATTTGGTCTTTGCCATAGGCTTATATAATGGAAACAGACCAAAAATTCCCACCACATGACTGCTGAAACACTTCCCTCCAACATCACCGGTTTTTAAGTGGTGTAGCTGCATAGGTTCTTTAGTGTTAATGCCAAAAACATTTCGAAAGGCCTCGCAAGGCGTGTCTCTTTTTGTTGTTGTATTTGCCAGCTTTCTAGCAATCTGTTCTATGCCATCGATCGCGATCTGCTTTTCCTGATACTGCCAGTTCCCAACAAATACTAACCTGCACTCCCTACTAATGCGCTCATATCGTAATGTATCTAGCCCATCAGAAATGCCCAACCGCAGGAAACCTGAAAAAAGCAAAACCACGACAAAAACCAAACTACAAACTTTATACCTATTTTTTCCTAAACCTCTCATAAATTGCCAATACTTTATCTGTATAATACGAATAAGGCGCGTTGCAGCCGTTATAGCAACGGAGTCCTTCACGCACACTATTATGTTTATTAATAAGTCCACTTAAATGATTTGTCCCCCACTCGATATTAAAATCTGGGTCAAGAAGCTGAGCACATGTTGGTCTACTATTCCTATATGCCCAATTTCTATCGCCCGCGATAATCTGCATAAGGCCGCACTCGCCTGCGGCACCATACCAAGGTGGGTCTCCACCTGTTTCCTGCATAATAACGGCGGCAATTAGGTCTGGATCGAGGCCTACTCGCTTTGCATACTTGGTAATAATCTCGCAATACTGAAGAATAGTTTGCGGATACTTCTTACTTACTTTACACGGCCTCTTTTTCTCTCTTTCTGGTTCTGGTGTTAGTGTAGGCGACGGTGTACTCGTCGGAGTTATTTCAACATCTTGCCTAGAAACCATTGGCAGAAAAAGACTATTATTTTGTGCTGTTGGCGCTGGCACCGCGGCGCTTACTGGTGTTGCGGGAGCTTCGACGCTTACGCCCTTTGCCCAAATTACGACTACCAGTATTAGTAGGGACGCTAGAATCGTTGTTAGCCCTCCGAGTAATAGCGGGGGGAGTAGAGCGTGGCGGGGCTGCCAGTAAATTTCTCCGTTGGGCATGGGTAGCCTCACGGTCTGCCTGGATGAGTCTAATCTTTCCATGAGTTTGAATGTTGTAACCAATACTCAGCAAAATGTAAGCAATACCTATACCGCCAAAAACCGCAAAAGCAGCTGCCCCAATCTGAATAGCTGCAGGGCCAGAGCTGGCAACCATCTGCCCAAAATTTTGGTAAACCTCGGCCCTAGCACGTAAAACCTCTGCTTGAGCCAAGAGTCCAGGCTCATTTGACGTGCCCAAAGCAATACCCTGTCCGCGGGAGAGCGGGTATAAGGCAATAAATAGCCCGACAATAAAGGTCAAGACAGCTGTTACAATCAATTTGTGTTTATTACTGCCAGACAACATAAGGCTATCTCCATACTTACATACTAATATTTAGATAATAATTATAGCAGAATAATCGCTATTTGTCAACACTATTTCCATTTCTACTTGCTTTACTGATTTGAAATGGGGGTTTTCGATCCACAGAAAGAGGTGTAAGGATCAGCTCAACTCTAGGATTATATTTGTCCACAAAACCGTAAATGTGCTGTTCTTTAATGTAGCGATCGTTTTTCACTACTCCAGAGTTCTCTAAACAATCCATAACCAGCTCAACTGATACATCGGGACGATTAGAGGAATAAAAAACAACAATATCTAACCGCAGGGGGGATTTGAGGCTACCTATTCCCAAACGAAGATCATCCGGCACCTGCTCATCAAACGATTCTTCATACTGTAATGCCTCTTTTGATTTAACCAACATTGGCCTGCCTCCCCGACCACGTTGAAAGAGACGCCTAGAATTACTCTTTCGAGGAGGCTGACCATCTATTATTAGCCTAACCACATCCACTTTTCCCGTTCGCCATATATCCAGACAAATTTTCCTTCGCGATCGTCACGTCTAATTGGACGACTTTCATGCACAGAAAGATGACCTATGGTTTTCGTACAGCGCAGCTTATGCTCCTCGGAAATGCTGCGGCAGCGACTAAAAAATTTTTTAATTCCTATTCTTGGTAATAACATATCTTCCTATATACTATTCTGAATTATGAACATCTAATGTAAATTCTGAATGTTTAAAATCAGGGTTGATCGGATTTTCGTTCGCAGACACTAATACATCTTCAATCCAGACCAGCTCATCGTTTGCTTTGGGAATTTGGATGGGTAGTGGATGATGTTCTCTACATACGCACAACAAATTTATATACCGCTCACGCCAATCTCCTGCTTTTTGTCCACGCCCGTAAACATGATGTACATCGTCAGCCCGTTTCTTCTTATCATGCAGAAAAAAACACACAGCACATAAATTACTATCTCGATGTATGGCTAAGAGTTTATTTACCTGACGATAAGCTTTCAGGAACCTTTTGCGGTTAGTTTCCTCGGCCAATCGTGTTTTACGCGACAATTTCGGATAACTTGGCATATTTGTCTGTTTTTCTCATGCTACCTTTGGCGGCATTGCGGGCATATTTATCACAAAGTTTATGAAATGGGTGATTTGTTGATTTGTGAGAATCGAGCTGATTTACACGAACCGCAAGGTGGCGGCCATACTCTTTTCGAAGCTCTTGCCATAGATCATACTTCTTAAAAGTTTTCTGCAGGTTCTTATCCTCCATAGCCAGAAAACCTTGCTCAACAAATTGGCTATCGGTATGGATAACAACCATGCATGGATGATTCAAATGGCGCAAGCCCTCTAAAACCGCCAACATTTCCATTTTATGGCACGTGCTTTTTTTCTTCGTGCCAACTAAAATTCGAGCTTGTTCACCAGATACCAAAATAGCACAATAACCCCCATGACCTGGGTTCGGATTTGCGCTACCATCCGTAAAGAGCTCTACATTTACTACTAAAGCACTATTTTTTTCTTCCATCTAATTTAATCCTGCCGTGCCGCGTTAATAATAAAGTATCTAACATTTCCTCAGGCATTTTTGAGCGTAAATACAGACACTCACGAAAAGCTGCCCGCAGGTGGGGGAGAATGAGAGATCGATCCTGAAATTTAAGATCGACCTCGCTTTCCTCCTGTAATCTCTCCAATGCCAAGTATGCGCGTACTAATCCCAATACAATTTCTAAAGTTGAATCAGAGCCTTCATCGGCAAAATACTCTTTGAAGATACGTGCATATTCGGAAATATCGTATAAAGCTTTAGAACGGGGCAACATCCTCGTCATAGTATTCATACTCATCTTCTTCATCGTCATAATCATTATCATCATCGTCTCGATCAGGCCAGCGAACGATGTTCAAATCATATACGGTGAAGTTGTGGAAATAGCGAGTTTCCCCATCAATTTCGGTTCGATTACTTGAGTATCGAGCCTGCACCAAAAGACCCGCCCCCTTGCGGATATGTTTTTCAACAGTTTCCGCAATCTTGCCAAAAGCCTGCAGATTTACCCACTGCGTGCCATCTTCCCATTCCCCATTGATGAGACGATTATTCTCCACAGCAAGACTAAATACGGCTACTTTTGTGCCATTCTTGGTAAAACGAATGTCAGGATTGCCGCCGACATTACCTAAAAATTGGCATTGGTTATGTGAGTTACGCATTTTTCACTCCTTTTTATGGATTTCTGACCAGACACCAATAGCAAATGACGCAATTTTTTCACCATCTTTTATGATGGTCAAATTTCCAATATTATCGATTTCATAACGATCTGCAACATAAGGAATAGTTTCCTCTTTTACCTTGTTGTAATGGTCAGAAATAAATTTATATGTAACGTTATATGTATTCATCCTACTTACTTTCTGGGAAAAGCTCAGGATGCTGCTCCCGCACCCAGGCAATTAAACATTCACCCGCAATCGATACCCAATGGATAGGTTGATCAGCATATCTATAACGATCGAAATGATCTTTAATATACTGTTCGATACGCTCTTCTTGGCCCTCTCTAGTGCGGTTCAACCAGGTGTCTCCCCATTTTTCATCGCCTCGTTCCAAATCAGCTCGTAAAGCTTCGACAAATTCATCAAGAAAATCTACTGTTCTAGTCATTTATTTTATTCCTATAAATAATAAATCTGCTATCATAATTATACCATAAGTATATTATATTTGTCAATAGTAAACTTGACAATATTTGTAAAATATGCTATAATTATAATGCTAAAAATATTAATTTTTTAGTCTTGATTTATTGAAGTTTTTATGCTATAATAATATAGCACTTTACTGGTAGGAGACAACATGTTCACATCGCACCAGGACGAAAACGATGTCCTGGAAATCGTTGCAGCCGAAACGATCATTAACAAATTATCATCCCGCAGGCGTGCAATTATCGCCCTGATTACGGCAGGTTACCGCCAGGCAGATGTAGGCAAATTACTAGGCATGTCCCGAACCTCAGTCGGAGGTATCTATAGGGAAACGCTTGAGTATTTGCTGCTTTCAATAGGGAGGACACCATAAATGTATCATACATGTCTTGGCGAAAATTGTGATCAAGTAATCACTTGGCGTTTTGCATTGTGCTCAAAATGTGAAAAACGTTATGGGCGCAGTCCGCTCAAATGGCCCAAGTGGTTACGCTTTTTATGGAATGATACACAAAGACAACGCCGCAGAGAGAAAAAAATAAGAGAACACGAGGTGCCATACTTTGAAGAATACTGCTGAAGAAAAATCAATTGTCCCAAGTCCACTAAATGACGATGCAGAATGGCATGATATTGTCAATCACATCGTACTGCAACTGGACGATAATGATTTACCACAGGATGTAGTGCAGGCAGTAGAATATCACTTAGCTGGATTCCCAACACATGAAATTGCTAAAAAATTGGGCACTACCGCAGCGCAAGTACGGCGCTGGTTTACTAAATATCCCGCGGTTGCCAAAATTATCGCGGACAATCGTAATAATTTGGCAAGGTGGCGATTGGCAAAGCTTGACCAGCAATATCTACTGGCTATTAAGAAATCAAGAGAAATTTTGGAGGCGAGCCTTACTGGTAGTCCAATTGACCAAAAGCTGGCAGCTACAGTAGCTCAGCATGCTCGCTTTATTATCAACCTGCTTATTGGTCAGAAGTTGGACATACGAGTAACCCATGAGGTGGGACAGGCTACTTTAAAAGCTACCCAAAATGCAATGGATTATCTGGCCGAGCGTTTAGAGGAGCAACGAAAAAATTCTGATGTTGAGCCAATCGAAGGCGTATATCGCGTTATTGATTCCAAATTTGAAGAGGGGCCACTACTGGATGAGGAAGGAAATCCCAAATTTGGAGAGCTGGGAAAACTTGACCAGAATGATGAGGGTTATCTATGCCACATCTGCGGAAAAAGAATTAAATATTTAGCCAGTCATATTGACCATATGCACAACCTAGATGACGAAACTTATGAGCTCACGTTTATGCTTGAACCAGGGAGTTTGAAAGATGCAACCCCAAATTAACTTTCTTGAGTACGGCTTACGTTATGCCTCATTAGGATGGCATATCTTCCCCATTGTAGAAGCTGAAAAGCACCCCTACATTAAAAATTGGCCGCAGGTAGCCACTACTAACAAAGAACAAATTACTCATTGGTGGACAAACTGGCCGCAGGCAAATATTGCCATCACAACCGGCGAGAAATCTAAAATTGTAGTAATCGATATCGATGTTGGTAAGGGAGGCTGCGATACCCTAAAGGCATTAGAACAGAAATTTGAGCCTCTTCCCCCAACCATCCAAAGTATTACGGGTACTGGAGGAAAGCACCTTATCTTTGCCTATCCAGATACGGTTACCATTCGAAATTCAAGTAATAAGGTGGGTCTAGGCATTGATGTTCGTGGGCATGGGGGCTATATTATTGCGCCTCCATCTATTCATCCAAATGGTTGGCAATATCTATGGAAAAAGGACACACCACCCTGGGACATGCAACCTGCATTATTACCTGGGTGGTTTATATACCTGCTCTTGAAAGAGAAAAAAATAAAAAAGCGTAAGAGGCAACATACGCCCTTACGTAAAGCAAACTTTCCTGATCAGCGCATATACTGGCTAAAAGAGGCTTTATACCGCGTAAGACATTTTCATTATGGCCGAAATGAGGCTGGCTTTTGGATGGTATGCCAGCTACGTGATGCCGGTATCTCAATAGATAATGCCTATACAGTAATGCGCAAATATGTAGAATTCGTGCCGAGTAAAGATCACCCATATACACTTGAGGAGGCCTTAGCAACACTTAACAGCGTCTATGCAGCAACCCCAAGAGAACCCGCAGGTTTGCCAGAATGATTTCCCCAGAAGAACTCGAATCAATTACACTAAAAGACATACTCTCATACGGGATTTCATATATTGATCTCCTGCAGAACCGTAAATGGGAGGTCAAGACTCGGCCCTGGATCATACAGCTATACGAAGTTGTTAACCCCTACTACATCGAGAAAAATCCTATAGGCCAAGCACGAAAAATGGTCACCATGAAAAGCACACAATGTGGGCTATCCACAATGGGCATTGTGCGCATGTTTCACTTCGCTGATTTCTGGCCGATCAGCTGCTACTACATGTTGCCGCGTGATCAGGACGTACTGGATTTTGTATCGACCCGCATCGATCCCATGATCAAAGCATCCCCGCGCCTGAGAAATAAGCTGGGCATGTCCCGCGTCGGCGCTAAAGAGGTTGGAGATTCTTATCTGTACTTTATGTACTCATCAATCGAGCCGCGCATGAACCCTGCAGATATCCTGTTTGTAGATGAGATTGACCTTAGTGATCAAACCCATATTGCTACAGCGGTAAATCGTATGGACGCGTCCTCATGGGGTCTTGAATATAACTTTTCTACCCCGACCGTCAGTAATTATGGTATTCATGCTAGGTTCTTACATTCTGATCAACGGGAATGGTTAGTACGTTGCCGATACTGCAGCTATGAGCAACAACTGGATTGGGATGCAAACTTGAGAGTTTTGGGTAGGGTAGACAAGCCAAGAGAAGTATTTTACGGCTGTGCCCATTGTAACGAGGAGCTTACTTTAGATACCATCAACAAAGGACATTGGGTTGCTAAAAAACCTGACCGTACACCATATTCAGTTGGGTTTCACATAAGCCAGATGATGACCTTTCCAGCGTCACGACTTTACAGGTGGTTTCGTGATCCTCAAACAAAGTTATACGAGTTTTACCGCAAGCGCCTCGGCGTGCCTTATGAGCTAGGTGAAGGTTCATTAGAACGTGAGGATTTATTGATTAATTGTTTCGATGAGCCAGTAGAGCTTGAAAAGGGGCACGATGGTTCATCACGTTATTACATGGCCGTTGACCAGGGTAACGAAATCCAGGTAATGGTTGGGAAGATACCCAAAGGTAGCGATCGGCCTCAAATTGTCTACGTTGAAATAATACCGTTTGATGTTGGTTTCAGTCGAGTCGCAAAGCTTATGCGCCTGTTTCGAATACGACGCTGTGTAGCAGATGCCAACCCCAATCGACATAGCATAGCGGCCATACAAAAAACCTTTCCTGGACGCATGATCCTAGCTGATTATGTGCGCCAGAAAAAACGCTACAAGATTATCAAAGAAAAGAAAAAAGGCTTTATTGAGCGCGTAACCATCGAACGCACCGAGAACTTTGATAATCTCTTTGACCTAATCCGCAGGGGGCATTGGTTACTACCTGGAACGCCTCCCGCTTTACCGCAGGAAGTTGAGCTGATCATTGATCACACCACCGCCCTGCGGCGGGATATTGAGACTCGAAACTTATCTTCTGGGCCAGTTGAGATAGGTGTCTACCGCAGTACGAGAGCAGATCACCTAGCCCATACCTGGGGATATCTCCAAGTAGCTATTGATATCGATCGAGGTAAGCGTTTTCGCATGGCAACACTTGAACCTGAAGATGAAATAGATGAGCAGGATGAGGAATTACTTTCAGATGACGTGATCAAAAGCATTATTTACTACTTGGCCGAGGTGCCTGAAGAACAGATTATTGCGCACCTCACCCATGATGAGAACTCAGATTACAAAATCCCATTCCCGCTTAGTCACAAGATCAACCAGGCACAGAAAGAATATGAAATGGACGAAATTTTGTGGGTAATGGACTATATGCTAGAGACCTACTACTAAAGAGGGCTAAATGAAATACAAAGATTTACCAAAAGAAAAGCAAGAAGAGCTGGAAAAAATGCTCAGCGATATCAATAAAAAACTAGGTAATGACGCAGTTATGCGCCTCGGAGAACGCTCTTATGCACCAGTCGATGTCGTCTCAACCGGTTCCCTAGCACTAGACTTTGCCTTAGGAGTTGGAGGCATACCAAAAGGACGAGTAACAGAAATTTTTGGGCCAGAGGCATCTGGAAAAACTACTCTGTGTCAGCACATTGTTGCCGAGGCACAAAAAGCAGGCGGCATAGCTGCTTTCGTTGATATGGAGCATGCCCTAGATATGCATTATGCCGAGCGCTGCGGTGTGGACGTTCAAAATTTGCTCATTGCGCAGCCCGATAGTGGAGAGAAAGCGCTGGAAACTACCGAGGCCTTAGTTAGATCAGGTATTGTTGATGTTATTGCCATTGATTCAGTAGCCGCGCTGGTGCCCAAAGCTGAGCTTGAGGGTGATATGGGTGATTCTCCAATGGGTATGCAAGCTCGTCTAATGTCACAGGCCATGCGCAAGCTGTCTGGTGCCATCAAAATAACTAATACCGCGGTCGTATTCACCAATCAGTTGCGCCACAAGATCGGCGTGATGTTTGGTAACCCAGAAACTACTCCTGGAGGGCTGGCGCTGAAATTTTACTCATCAGTACGTTTAGATATTAGGCGCATAAAAACACTAAGAAAAAACAATGATGAGATCATTGGCACTCGCGTTAGGGTCAGGATAATCAAAAACAAGGTAGCACCTCCCTTTAGGCAAGCCGAATTCGACATTCTTTACAATCATGGCATTTCCAAGATCGGAGAAATTATCGACCTAGGCACCAAACAAAAAATTATTGATAAGCGCGGTGCGTATTACTACTACAACGATGAGCGTATTGGGCATGGCCGCAACAATACATACAATTTCTTAAGAGACCATTTAGGGATCACCCGCACTATAGAAGATGCCATTCGCACAAAACTAAAAGATGAGTTCTTGTTAGATTACAACTTGGAATCTGATGACGAAGATACACATACCGAGGAATAAACTGAGCATTACACTTATACATGATGATAACCAAAAATTGTTAAAGTACGTCAATTCAGGTTCAGTAGACCTAATCTATGCTGATATGATGTTTGACTGTTTTGATTTTTCCTGGATCGATCGGTGCCGCGAGACCCTTGCAAAAACTGGTAGCATTTTTGTACATACTGACCAGCGTAGCGCTGCGGAAGTCAAAATCTATATGGATAACCTGTTTGGCAAGAACAATTTTGTCAATTGGCTTATATGGCCCTATGATTGGGGAGGCCGCTCACCACGACGCTTTGCACGCAAGCATGATGATATCTTGTGGTATTCAAAATCTAAAGATTATAAGTTTTATCCAGAACGGGTCATGATCCCCAAGAAAACCGCAGGGGCAGATGGGCTAAACCCATCAGGAAGAAAAATGAAAATTCCTACCGATGTTTGGGAGGATATTGGAAATTTTCACACAATGGATAGGGAGCGTGTCAAAGGCAGAGAGGGTAAAAACATCAAGTGGCAAAAACCTGAGCGCCTGATTGAGCGCATTATCTTAGCAACCACAGACAAACTCGATCTGGTAATTGATCCCTTTTTGGGAACGGGCACAACCGCTGCGGTATGCCAAAAACTAAGCAGACATTTCATTGGTTTCGAAATTGATAAGGAGATATATAAAATTGCAGTAAAACGTATTACTGCTAGGAGATTAAAACTATGGCGACTGAAATAGCTTATATGATTGCGTTTGTTTCGTTCCTAATATGGATTGCATACGATTTGCCAAAAGCGCCACCTGGGGATGGTCGGGGATGATCGATCTTATCTACTGTGGAGCTGGCAATCGTCGCTTTTATGAGATAGCCACAAATCACGGCTTTTTGTATGCTATAATAATAAAGAAGCAAGTTGAGAGGTTAGTATAATGGAATTTCACGAACTGTCATCCTTATTTCCTCCTATGGCTGAAGAGGAGTTTAAAAGTTTAGTTGTTAGTATTGGCTCAGAGGGTTTGTTAGAGCCTATAACACTTCTTAATGGAAAAATTTTAGATGGGGTGCATAGGTATAAGGCCTGCTTAGAAACCGATACACCACCAGATTTTATTGAATTTAACGGAAATGACCCACTTTCCTATGTTATAGGAAAAAATAAAGAACGTAGACACTTAACCACAAGTCAATTAGCTGCTGTTGCTATTAAGATTGAAAAATATCTTGCTAAATTAGCTAAGGAAAGACAACGACATGGTTATTTCTCGCCTAGTCATGGTAAGGAAATATTTCCTGAAGATGAAAAAGGTCAAGCACGTGATCAGGCTGCAAAGATTGTTGGGACTAATCCGCGTTATGTTAGTGATGCAAAAAAACTAGAAAAGGAAGCTCCTGATATTTTTGAGCAGGTTCGTATTGGCACACTAAATATACCGCAGGCGAAAAGAGAAATTAAAAAACGAGAACGCGAAAAAGAAAACCAAGAACTACTAGAAAAAGCGGCTAATGCGCCAACTTGGTTGGGAAATTTTGAAATAAATAAAGTCTATGTCGCTGATGTCCAAGCACCTAATTTTATTGATCAGGTACCTGCGGAGAGCGTTGATCTAGTATTTACAGACCCTCCTTGGGAAGAAAACGCTACAAACCTATTTGAACAGCTTGGAAAGATTGGCGCTCATGTTTTACGACCAGGATGTTTTCTTTTATCTTATACAGGTAAAATGTTTTTACCCCAAACATTACAAGGCCTATCTGAATATTTAGAGTATGTGTGGACATTTGGGATTTTTCAACCAGATAGTAATGACCGTATTAACAAGTGGCACCTATATAGTGCTTGGCGACCAGTACTTGTTTTTAGAAAACCTGGTTTATCGCGTTTACCTATATGGACACCTGATAGTGCACGCTCAACCCGCAGCAAAAAATACCATGATTGGGAGCAGGGAATTGAGCCAGTTACTAGATGGATAAAAGCATTTTCTCAAGTTGGGGAAATTGTACTTGATCCATTCTGTGGAGGTGGCACAATTCCACTTGCCGCAAAAAGATTACAACGAAGATGGATTGCCTTTGATATTAATTCAAAAACGGCAAAATTAGCTCTAAAAAGAATTACAGATGACAAAACCAAAATTTAGAAACCCTGAACATTTTGAAATAAATCCTATGCGAGATTGGATACGAAAAAATATTCCCTCAGGCCCGCGGGGGGTTGTAGTAGAGGATATTGATCTAATAAATAATGGAAATGAAGTTAGTGATATTGATTTAGCTATTCGTTGGTTTGGCCCAAAACGTAATTCCGACAGATACGGTAAGCTTGCACTTATAGAAATAAAATACATAAAAAAGCCAAGATTAAATCGATCAAAAGTGATGACTTTTGGCCTTCTTGATAAATTACTACGAAAAGGCGATCCCAAGAAAAAACAATATAAAGGCTTTTATTTGTTAGTTTATGATAATGATGATTGGGATAATTCCAATTTTTGGCTTAATCAACAACCAATAACAAAACAAGAGCTCATAAATTTCTTTTGTGGTAAAGCACAACCAATTCCACCACTCAAGTTCAATTTAGAAAAAGGTAGTGTACTTTATCCCATAAAAATTCATTAGTGCCCTTGACATAAACAAGTTTCTATGCTATAATTATAGTGCTATTTGTAACTTAGTAAGTTAAATAGTAGCTTGCCCTGGCTACTTACATATGGGCGGGGGGCAGGGTGCCGCAAAGCATCATAGATCACAAATAGTGTTTTAGGCATCGTACATGTGCGAACACTCTCCCCCCAATATCTCGCGGTTTTGCGCCGCGTCAACAAGAGCAAGACCAAGCGCGGGTAGCTTATCAAAATGGGTCTTTAGTGTGGTGATGAGAGTCAGGCCCAAGCGGAGGGGTTATAGTGCATAGCTCCACAGGCAGAAAATGCACATGGGTATTCTTTCCATCCTTTAGAGGGAGGGGTGGGTATTCTTTATGTAAACAAGACAAATTTTGTGATATTTTGTAATTTTATTTTAGTTTTTATATTAAACACCGCAAGAGGGCATAACAGAAAATTAAATGATCAGTATAGGTTTGAAATGGCCTGAAGATTTCTTGAACAGGATAATAGCCGAGGATTGCAATATCGCGCTAAATGATATTCCTGCAAATAGTATTGACCTTACAGTAACATCCCCTCCTTATGATAATGTAAGGGACTATGATAATGACTGGTACCTAAACCTGCGGGACTTGGGCGATGATCTCTACAGAATTACAAAGCCTGGGGGAATTGTAAGCTTAGTTATTAATGATAGCACCAAGAATTTTAGAAAATCTCTAACATCATTTCGTACAGTTATGCAGTGGTGTGATGATTCTGGATTCGGCCTTTTTGAAACCATTATCTATAGTCGTCATGGCAAGCCAGGTGCATGGTGGTCAACACGTTTTCGTGTTGATCATGAGTATATTTTTATCTTTCTTAAGGGGCCGCGACCCAGATATTTTAACAAAGAGCCTCTGAAAATTGAGGCCAAGCACGCAGGTAAAACGTGGTGTGGCACCCAGAGGCTAACAAGTGGTGAGCTAGTAGAGATTGAAAAAACGGTGCAGAAACCTTTAAAATGCCGCGGCACGATCTGGCACTATAACACATCGAATACGGAGGGCAATAAGATGAAAATGGAGCACCCCGCGACATTTCCTGATTCATTGGCCTGGGATTTGATTCAATGCTTTAGTCAGCCGTTGGATATTGTGCTCGATCCTCTAGCTGGGTCTGGCACAACATTGGTCATGGCCGCAAAATTAGGCCGTAATTTCATCGGTATTGATGCGTCTGAGAAATATTGTGAAATCGCTAAAAAGCGTTTAGTGCAAGAGGCGGGGTTTGAGATTTAATTAGTAGAGGTATTTTTATGATTACTTGGTTAGCACGTAAATTAATGCCCTGGTTTATCAGGGCAGTTGCAAAATCTATGGTTGAGCTTGATCCTGATAAGCATTATTTGCTCTTTCTCCCCGCGGATGTGGATGAAAAAGAGCTTCAGAAACAGATCAAGCCTCTTCAGGATAATCTGAATATGCTGATCTTGACAGTAGATCATTTTCGTATATTTGAGTTTTAGGAGTTAGTTATGACTATTATTTGGCCGATTTTGGCGGTCTTGGGATTTTTCCTGCTAGGTCTGCTTGTGGGCGCTGCGGGAATGTTTATTTTGAGTCAGAGTACTTGGTGAGATAAGATGTGGCGAAAAGCTCTTGGCGTATTTGGGCTAATAATGATGTACATTGCTATTGTTGGGCTTCTTTTTAATATTTGGGCTGAATTTCCCTATGATATTGCGACAGCACTTTATATTTTGGGGACGTTTATGGCAGGCTCATTCTTATTTGGGTGGTCAAAGCTGAGCGGTGACTAAGACATCATCTTTTGGGACAACTAAACGAGAGGGGCATGATTCGACCTCTTTTTATGCGCGCAA
>JABAOH010001523.1_pt1 | contig 99259 bp, 79 predicted proteins | sample 7062181 | NCBI WGS metagenome assembly JABAOH01 (sample SAMN14538630, study PRJNA623070) | marine sediment metagenome | biome: marine biome [ENVO:00000428]; feature: marine pelagic biome [ENVO:01000023]; material: deep marine sediment [ENVO:00002113]; isolation source: pool of 5 deep marine... | reverse complement strand
AAGCTTACGGCTGGCAGGTGCAGCGGGTGGAGGACGGGAACGATCTCGCCGCCCTCGACCGTGCCACCACGGCGGCGAAGCAGGAAGCGGAGCGCCCGTCCCTCGTCATCGTGCGAACACACATCGCTTACGGCAGCCCCAACAAGCAGGACACCGCTGAAGCCCACGGCGCGCCCTTGGGCGAGGAGGAAGTGAAGCTAACCAAGGAGAACCTGGGGTGGCCGTACGAAGAGCCCTTCACCGTGCCGGAGACCGCACTGGCGGAGTGGCGCCGCTGCATTGATCGTGGCACCGAATTCGAGGCGGAGTGGGAGCTCCGGCACCAGGCGTACGCGGCCACGCACCCAAATCTGGCGGAGGAGCTGGACCGTAGGCTCAGGGGGGTGCTGGCTAAGGGTTGGGAGGATGCGATCCCCCGGTTCACGTCGGCTGACGGCCCGATGGCCACCAGGGTGGCCTCAGGCAAGGTGCTCAACGCCGTCGTGCCCAAGGTGCCCGAGCTGCTGGGCGGCTCGGCGGATCTCACGCCCTCGAACAACACGCTAGTCCGCGGCGCCGCCGACCTTTCTGCGGCTGCGCCTGGAGGCCGGAACATGCACTTCGGTATACGGGAGCACGGGATGGGGGCCGTGTTGACCGGGATGGCGCTGCACGGTGGCATAATCCCGTTCGGAGGCACGTTCCTTGTCTTCTCGGACTACATGCGACCGCCCATCCGGCTCGCCTCAATGATGGGCCTCAAAGTGATCTATGTCTTCACTCATGATTCCATAGGCCTGGGGGAAGACGGGCCAACCCACCAACCCATCGAGATGCTGCCGGCGCTCCGGGCGATACCGAACTTCACGGTCATTCGGCCGGGTGATGCGGCAGAGACGGCCGAGGCCTGGCGTGTCGCCATCAAGCACCAGGGCGGGCCGGTGGCGCTGGTCCTGACCCGACAGAAAGTTCCATCACTCGATCGGACCGAGTTGGCATCGGCGGAAGCGCTCGCTCGAGGGGGGTACGTACTGTCCGAAGCGGCGGGTGGAACGCCGCAAGTCATCCTGATGGCCTCCGGGTCGGAGCTCAGCCTCATCTTGGAGGCCAAGGAGCAGCTCGAGAAGGAGGCGGTGCCAACGCGGGTGGTGAGCATGCCGAGCCTCGATCTGTTCGCCGCGCAGCCGGCAGCCTACCGGGATGAGGTGCTGCCCCCGGGGGTACGGGTCCGGCTGGCGGTGGAGGCTGCCCAGCCAATGTCGTGGTACCAGTGGGTGGGCGATGGTGGCGGCGTGCTGGGGATCGAGAAGTTCGGCGCGTCGGCGCCGTACAAGCGTCTCCTTGAAGAGTATGGGTTCAGCACCGAGAACATCGTCGCCCGAGTGCGCGAGCTGGTCGCCGGTGAGCGCTAGTGTAGCGAGTCAGAAGTCTGTGACTGGAACCACGCGCGGAGGGGACTGCTCGGCGCGTGTGCTATGCAGCGAATCTCTGACTCAGGACACTAGCGGGGTGCTGAAGAACAGGGCGACGGAGGCGAGAACGAGTGGTGCGGGTAGAGGACGCCCAGGTGCGAGGCGCTCGGGCGCCGTTCGCCTTCGGTAGGGCTTTCGTTGGCAACGCACGATTGGCCAGGTATCTTGCGGCCGGCAGATGGCTGATCAACAAGAACAGAAGCGCCTGGCCGCCGAGCAGGCTGTTGCGCGCGTCTCGTCCGGGATGATCCTGGGGCTGGGCAGCGGTTCCACCGCTGCCGTCGCGGTGGGTCTCATCGGGTACAAGCTCCGGACCGGTGAGATCGAGAACATCGCCGGCATCCCGACCTCGAACCAGACCAGGGATCTCGCCCAATCTCACGGCATTCCCCTCACGACTCTTGAAGAGCGCCCGATTGTGGATCTCACGATCGACGGGGCGGACGAGGTTGATCCAGCCGGGAACCTCGTAAAGGGTGGGGGAGGAGCGCTCCTCTGGGAGAAAATCGTGGCCGCCGCCTCCCGCCGCTACATCATCATCGTTGACAAATCCAAGTTGGTCGACCGGTTGGGTTCTGGTTGTGCCGTGCCGGTGGAAGTGATGCCGTTTGGATGGACGACGCACTTGCATGCAGTGCGGGAGTTGGGCGGCGAGCCGAACCTTCGGACCGATGCGGAGGGGAAACCCTGGGTGACGGATGGGGGTCACTACATCCTGGATTGTCGATTCTCTGGAGGGCTATCCGATCCGGTGCAGGTTGACCGGGAGCTCCGTAAGCGACCGGGTGTGGTGGAGACAGGACTGTTCATCGGCATGTCGCCGGAGGTCATTGTGGGGCGGGCTGTGCGGGCGTGAAGCGATATGCCGTCCTCGTCGTAGCCTTCATTGCCGCGGCAGTGTGCGTCCGGCTGGGCATCTGGCAGCTGCGGCGCCTGGAAGAGCGCAGTACTCGAAATGACGGCTTGGCTGCCAGACTTGCTGTTCCGCCCCTCGACCTATCAGTGACCGAGCCAGCCATTCTGGAGTCCGACTCCCTCCACTTCCGCCGGGCGGTAGCCCGCGGCGTCTTCGACTTCGAGCGGCAGGTGGTGGTGCTGGCCCGGAGTCAGCAGGCGACCCCCGGCGTACACGTGGTGACCCCGCTTCGTCTGGCGGGCGGGGCTGCGATCCTGGTGGAGCGGGGTTGGGTACCAGCCCCCGATGGAAGGACGGTGGACCTTCCCCCGCTGCAGGAACCCGATTCGGCGTTGGTCGAGGGCGTGCTGATGTGGCCGTCCCAGAGAGTCGCCGTGGATTCGGCGGGCGCCGCGTGGCCAAGGTACGTTCGAGTCGCGCGCCCTGCGGCGCTTCAGGCCGCCTATCCGTACCCACTTCACGGCGTGCTCCTCCGCCGAACTGAAGCCCCCGGAGATGCACCGGCGACGCTGAGGCCCGTGTCGCTCTCGCCGCTCACCAGCGGTCCGCACTTGGCCTACGCGATCCAGTGGTTCGCCTTCGCCGTGATTGCCGTCGCGGGCTCGGTGGCGCTGTATCGCAAGTCGGCTCGCGACGCGGGCTGATGCCGTCATGCCGTTCTGCCGTCGTGGCTCTGATCGTCTTGCGCTCACCACCCCGCCGTAAGTCACCAGCACTGTATTGACTTTCCTCGTGTAGCGCGGCACACTGGCCTTGATCCAGTCCGTATCTCGCAGCAGAAGGAGAAATCCCGTGTTCACTCGTCGTGATTTCCTGCGTTCCATGTTCGGCACGGCCGCGGTCACGCTGCCTACGCTGAAGAACGACGGTCTGGAGCGGATCTTCTCCACGACCGCCACCAGTGCAGGCCGCAGCCCGGAGGACGTAGCGGCGGATGAGGATTTCTGGCTCGGCATCCAGCAGGCGTTCACTGTTGACCGGAGCCTCGTCAACCTGAACAACGGTGGTGTCTGCCCCAGTCCGAAGATCGTCCAGGATGCAATGCGTCGGTACCTGGAGTATTCCAACGAAGCGCCGGTCTACACCATGTGGCGGGTACTGGAGCCCCAGATCGAGAGTGTGCGGCAGCGGCTCGCTCGCGCCTTCGGATGTGATCCGGAGGAGATGGCGATCACCCGCAATGCGAGTGAGGCACTCGAGATTGCCCAGTTTGGGCTCGATCTAAAGCCCGGCGACGAGGTGCTCACGACTGACCAGGACTACCCGCGCATGCTGACGACCTGGGACCAGCGTGCTCGGCGGGACGGCATCGTCGTCAAGAAGGTCTCGTTCCCCGATCCACCTCCGAGCATGCAATTCCTGGTTGATATGTTTGAGGGCGCGATAACGCCCCGGACAAGGGTCATTCACTTCTGCCATATCACCAACCTCTCGGGGCAGATCTTCCCGGTGCGGGAGATCTGTCGACTGGCGCGGTCTCGCGGCATCGACACGATCGTGGACGGCGCCCACGCGTTCGCGCACTTCCCGTTCAAGCGGGACGACTTGGAGTGTGACTACTACGGGACGTCGCTGCACAAGTGGCTGCTCGCCCCACATGGCACCGGTTTCCTCTATGCGCGGAGGGACAAGATCGAGAAGATATGGCCCCTCATGGCGGCGCCGGAGGGGATGAACGCGAACATCAGAAAGTTCGAGGAGATCGGCACGCATCCGGCGGCCAATCACAACGCCATCGCGGAGGCGCTGACCTTCCACAATGGAATCGGGCCTGAGCGCAAGGCAGCGCGCCTGCGCTATCTCCGGGACCGGTGGATGAAGCGTCTCGATGGGCAGCGGGGGGTGAAGCTCTATACCAGTTACGATCCCGCCATGTCCTGCGGGCTCGCGAACGTGGGGATCGAGGGCGTGGAGCCTGGTGCACTCACCCAGCATTTGTGGAAGACGCGACGGATCATCGTCACGTCCATCGGCCATCCGGCGTGCACCGGCATTCGTGTCACGCCGAATGTCTATACGACTCTGGCGGAGATCGATCGGTTTGCGGAGGCGATGGAGGAGGTGATTCTGAAGGGATTGCCGGCCTGAGAATGCGGTGGGTGTGGTGGGTGGTTTGTGGTTTCAGTGGCTAGTGGGCAGCCACCAACGGCTGAACCACACACCACAGACCACACAACCGCTCACTTCATGAGCTCCGCTAGGCCCTCTCGTCCGACGGCACCCACTGCCGTCTTGACCATCTGTCCGCCCTCGAACCGGCCGAAGAACGGAACAGAGCGAATGCCGTACCGGCCGCTGACCGCCGGTGAGCGGTCGGTGTCCACCTTGGCGACCAGGAGCTCGCCGGCCTTCTGGCTCGCGATCTCATCGAGCAGCGGTGCCATCATGTGGCACGGGCCACACCAATCCGCGTAGAAGTCCACCAGTACCGGTACATCGGCTCTGAGGACGGTGGTGTCGAAATGTTCCTCACTGACCTTGACCGGTCGATCCAGCAGGAACGGCTTACCACACGCAGCACACTTGGGGCGCTGATCGTGCCGGCTCAGGTCCACCTTGTTGATCTGGCCGCAGAACTGGCAGGCGAGGTTGACGTTGGGCACGAGTCGATCTCCGTGACGTCCCGCGTCTGAGGGTTGAGGTCCGAGGTGCGAGGAATCAGAATGACAACCTAACACCTCACACCTCGAACCCCGAACCTCCATCCTCGCCGGAATAGTACCTCCGCAACACCTCCTCCGCTGGCTTGCCTTGGGGGGTGAAGTCTCGCTCGTAGTCCTCGTCGGACTGAGCATTGGGCCGCCACTTCCACCAGTAGAAGCCGGCGAACCAGGGCTCCCGCCAGAACGCCTCGAATGCCGCCTCGTATGCGGCGCGTTGCAACTCCAGATCCGGCGGTCCCTCAATCTCCCATCTCCAGGGGAATGCCGTTGCACCAGCATGCGACTTGTACCCAATCTCGGTGAAAGCAACCCGCTTACCGGTGGAGGAGCTCAGCTCAGCCATTCGCTCCTTGATGGGTGCCCAGGCCCCGATCAGGTGCGCACGCGGGTCAGTGGCTGAGGAAGCGGCGCCGGGGTCGCCCAACTCGAAGTAGGCCTGGATGCCGATCAGGTCGAGGGCATCCCACCACGGGACGCGGTCATAGTCATCCCAGTTGCCGGCGTAGGTGAGCCAGCCGGGGAAGCGCTCGCGCACCATGGTGATGGTCTCCCGCCACTCGCCCTCTCGCTGGACGGTTTCTCGCAGCTCCGTGCCGACACTGAGGCCGACAGCACGCATCTTACCTGCAAGTCCGGCGTAGTGCAGCAGGAACGCCCGGTACGACGTGAACCACATGGCCCACTCCCGGTCGTCAGCCATCCGCACTTCGCCACGCCAATGGCCGTCGACGAAATCGGCGAGGGTCGGGATCAAGATCACTCTGAGGTACGCCCGGCGGGCCAACAGTCCCGTGGTGAGGAGCCCCTCGTCGGTGAGGGACCAGTCGGTGCGCTTGCCCTGAAATCGCCGTACCACCGGTTCGGTGTGCGCGCGCATGTAGCCGAAGGGAAACAGCGCCACGTGGGTGACCCCGAGTTCCCTCAGCTCCACGAAATCCCTCGCCGTGGGCCGTGTGCGGAAGGCGTCGAAGCCAACCCCACGTTGGCGTCCTGGGGTCGGGAACGCGCGCCCTCGGTCCCTGCAGCCGGCGACAAGGGCCGCGACGGTGGTCAGAAAGGTGCGGCGCTGCATAGTGGAGAAACTAACTGCGTCCCTGGTTGAGTTTCATGCAGCGCCGCCCAGATCATGAAGGCTGCGATGAACGATTCTTCAAGTAGGCTTTTTCACTTGACCCCCCAAACGAACCCCACCAATGTGCGAGTGTGGCCATGTAACGGGAGTTGACCCGTGCCCAAGTACTACAAGGAAGGGAAAACCAAGAAGAAGCCGCGAGAGGTCCGCGTCGGGAAGAAGACACTGAAGCCCGAGAGCATGATGATGAGCTACGGGTACGACCCGACGCTCTCGGAAGGTGCGCTCAAGTGTCCGATTTTCCAGACTTCGACATTCTCCTTCAAATCCGCCGAAGACGGCAAGGCGTTCTTCGAGATTGCACTCGGGCTCCGGGAGAAGGGGCCGACCGAGGAGCTCGGTCTCATCTACAGCCGACTCAACAATCCCGATCTGGAAATCCTGGAAGATCGCCTCTGCCTCTGGGACGGTGCTGATGCCGCGTCAGTTTTTCAAAGCGGGATGGCTGCGATCGCCACTGCATTGCTTGCCTATCTGCGTCCCGGCGACGTCATCGTCTTTAGCGAGCCGCTCTACGGTGGAACCGAGTACCTGATCAACCATTACCTGCCAGAGTTCGGCATCGGCTTGGTGGGCTTCCCGGCCGGCGTGCCGCTCGCCCAGCTGGCGGATTCCGTCCGCGACCGGGCTGCTGGCAAGCGCGTGCCGGTCGTCTTGATCGAGACGCCGGCGAACCCAACCAACAGCATCGTTGACATTGAGGGGGTGGCCACGCTCGCTCGCTCGTTGGGGGCCGGCGACCCCCGGCCGGTGGTGATGGTGGACAACACCTTCCTCGGACCGGTCTTCCAGCATCCCCTCAAGCACGGTGCCGATCTGGTGCTCTACTCCGCCACCAAGTTCATCGGTGGCCATAGCGATGTTGTGGCAGGTGCCTGTGTCGGCCATGCCGACGTCGTCGAGCGTGTCCGCACGCTCCGCACCTTCATCGGCACTGCGGCAGGTCCCTGGACCGGATGGCTCTTGCTCCGCAGTCTCGAGACGCTGAAGATGCGGATGACGGCTCAAATGAAGAATGCCCGGTACGTGGCGGACTTCCTCGCCGATCATCCCCTGGTGAAGCACGTGAACTACCTTGGATTGATGTCCGAGGATGACCCGATGTTTCCCGTGTACCGGAAGCAGTGTGTGGGTCCTGGTTCATTGATATCGTTCGAGATCGAAGGAGGAGAAGAAGCGGCATTCCGGTTCTTGAATGCCCTTCAGCTCGTCACATTGGCGGTGAGTCTCGGCGGGACCGAGTCCCTGGCGGAGCACCCCACCTCGATGACGCACTCGGACGTGGAGCCCGAGGATCAGGAGCGCATGGGTATCACGCCTGGTCTGATACGCATGTCCGTCGGCGTGGAGCACTTCGAAGACCTGATCGCCGACGTGGAGCAAGCACTCGAGGCTGTGAGATCGGGAGGGGGAGCGGGAAAGGCCAGGGCCGAGGCCCAACCAGCCAGAGCGAAGGCCACGCGCTAGCGGGCTGGGACGACGAGGCCACACGAGCGCATGAGAAGGAAGCCCGAGTTGGGCACTCGGGGTTCCTTCTTTCCGCCGTTCCGTTCTTCCGCCCTACTCGGGGACCGGTATGCCTTCCTCCATCCAGAGGGCCTCGTTCGCCATGACGCGCTGCGCGGTGTGATAGACTGTGACGTCGTCGTTGCGAAACACCCGGCCGAAACGATCTTCGATCCGTCGACGGCCCACACGGCAGAACGTATCTGCTAAATGGGTCGCCATGTCAGCCTGCGCCCGGTCCTCGGGCGACTTGCTGTTCCGTAGCGCCTGAGCCCGGGTGCAAGCGGCGCACATGGCGAACAACTCGGCGCCGATCTCGACGAAGCGGAACAGAATCGCCTGGCGCTTCTCGAGTTTGGGGCCGAAGCGTACGATGGCGTAGAACAGCTTCCGAGCGAGGCGCCGTGAGGCCCTATTCACGTAGCGCAGGTGCTTGGCCAGTGGGCCGAACTCGCCATAGCGCGGCCAGCGCCCCCACCCGAGCCAGCGGGCCGGATACCAGGCCGCGTAGTAGAATCCGGCCTTGATGAAGGCAGCGAGCTTGGCGCCGAAGGTCGCCTCCGGGTCGGCGATGGCTCCTGCGACCCTGAGGTGCGTGTCTACCACCTCACGGGCGATGAAGAGCCGCATGATCTCGCTGGAGCCCTCGAAGATCATGTTGATGCGGAAGTCGCGCATCATCCGCTCCACCGGCTCGGGCCGATCGCCGCGCGCCTTTAGACTCGTAGCCGACTCGTAGCCGCGCCCACTGCGGATCTGGAGCGTATCGTCGATGATCTCCCATCCGCGCTCCGTGTTCCACAACTTGGCCATGGCCGCCTCGAGTCGAATGTCGAACCTTGCCTGATCGGACATCAAGGCTGACAGCTCAGAAACGGCCTCCATCGCGAATGCCGTGGCGGCCATGCGGCCGAGCATTTGCGCGACGGCGTCGTGCTTGCCGATGGGGCGGCCCCACTGAACCCGCTCCTGGCTGAACCGGCGCGCGATGCCGACACATGCCTTCGCGGCAACCGAGCAGGTCGCAGGAATCGTGAGCCGTCCGGTGTTGAGGGTGATGAGGGCGAGCTTGAGACCTTTGCCCTGGTCCCAGAGCATGTTCTCCTTCGGGACGCGCACGTTGGTGAACCGGAGCAAGCCATTCTCGATCCCGTGCAGTCCCATGAAATGACACCGGTGCACTACTTCGACTCCGGGCCAATCGGACTCCACGATGAACGCTGTGATCCGGTTGTCCGGCGTGCGGGCCATCACCACGATGATGTCGGCAATGGTGCCGTTGGTGCACCAGAGCTTGTCGCCGTTGAGGAGGTACGCCTCACCGTCCTCCGTCGGCGTGGCTGACGTCTGCATGCGGGCCGGATCACTGCCCACGTCCGGTTCCGTCAGTGCGAATGCGCTGATCTCCCCCTTGGCGAAGCGGGGGAAATACTTCTTCTTCTGTTCCGGAGTGCCGAACAGCTTGAGCGGCTGAGGAACTCCGATCGACTGGTGGGCTGAGAGGAGCACGGCGATCGAGCCCTCATAGCTGGCTGCCAGGGCGATCGCCCGGTTGTAGATCGTCTGCGAAAACCCCAGGCCGCCGTACTCCTGCGGGATCTTGATCCCCATGCACCCCAGCTCAGCCAGGCCCTTGACGATCTTCTCGGGAATCTTGTAATCCCGGTCGATGGCCTCGGCGTCGACGTTCTCCTTGAGAAACTTGTCCAGCTTCTCAAGCCACGGCGTGGCGCGTTCCAGCTCCTCTTGAGGGACCTCGGGGAAGGGATGGATTAGTGCAAGCTGTACGCGGCCATTGAACAGCTCCTTGAGGAAGCTCGGCGCCTTCCATTCCTTTTCGCGCGCCGCTTCGGCAACCTTGCGAGCCTCGCGCTCACTGACGTGCCCCCCAGCCCCTTCGGCGCTCCGCTGCTTCTCAGTGGCGGCGGTACTCATGCGTAGTCCGTTTCTCTCGTGTTATCTGGATCACGGTGGATGCTGTCCACCACTCATATGTTAGAACCTCGGCAATATCGCCATGGTTTCCCGGCGGCGCCACCGCGTGAGAGTTGCGCGGTGGGGCGTAGCGGCACAACATTCGGCGGCGCCTAATCGCAGGAATCCAACCATGAAGATGCTGTCGTTCGCGGTCCTCGCACCTGCGGTCGTACTGTTGCCATCGCGTGCATCCGCGCAAGCCGCCGGGCGTCCCTTACAGGTCGACGAGTTCCTGACCCTGGACCGTGTGTCGGATCCGCAGATCTCGCCGGATGGTCGCTGGGTGCTCTACACCGTCACGACCACCGATCTCGATGCGAACTCCCGGAGCAGCGACATCTGGCTGCAGTCGGTCGATGGGGGGGAACCGCGTCGCATCAGCGATGACCGGCGAGGTGGAGCACAGGCACGCTGGTCACCTGATGGCGAGACCGTGGCCTACGTAACCACGCGGGGTGGCACACCGCAGGTCCGGCTCTACACCGCGGCCAGGCGCCGAACCCGACCGCTGACCTCACTGTCCACGGGAGCGAGCGGTGTGATTTGGTCTCCCACGGGCACGCACCTCGCGTTCGTCTCCAGGGTCTATCCCGATTGTCCTGATGACCAGTGTAACGCCCGCCGCCTGGAGGAAGTGGCGCAGCGTGCCAGTGAGGCGCGGGTCTATGAGCACCTGCTGTACCGGCACTGGACCGTCTGGGAAGATGGACGGCGGAGCCATCTCTTCGTGGTGCCGGCATCGGGAGGTGATCCGGTGGACGTCACTGCTGGGAAGGACTACGACGTGCCGGTACCGCCGTTCGGAGGCTCCTCGGACTACGCTTTCCTCGCGGATGGTCAGGCGCTCGTGTTTGCCACGAAGCAAGGCACTGACGAGGCATGGCACACCAACAGCGACATCTACCAGGTGGCCCTCGACGGTGGCGAGCCACGCAATCTCACGGCCGGGTATCTGGGCGCCGAGCAACATCCGGCGCCCTCACCAGATGGGAGCACGCTGGCGTTCCTGTCGCAAGAGCGGCCTGGCTTCGAATCAGACCGCTGGCGGCTCATGGTGCTCGACTTGGCGACGGGGCGGGTTCGGGAACTGACCCAGGACTTCGATCGCTGGGTTGCTGACTATCAGTGGCTACGCAACTCCCGGGAGATTGTGTTCACAGCCGAAGACCGGCACCGCAACGTGATCTACCGAACCGACCTGAGCGGGCGCGTACGAGAGCTGCTGCGATGGGGCAACAGCTCGCAACTCTCCGTCGGCGGCGACAGTACCATACTTGCGTTCGTGAACGATGCCGTCCACCGCCCGCCACAGGTGTATCTCTGGACTATCGGTGCCAGCGGCAGTCCCCGGCGCCTGACCGACCTCAATGCCGCGGTGTTGGGCGAAGTGGTGATGCATCCGGCTCAGGAGATCAGCTGGGTCGGCGCGGACGGGAACACCGTGTTGGGGATGCTGGTGAGGCCGCCTCAGTTCAGGCGGGGGCTGCGATATCCACTCCTCGTGCTGATCCACGGCGGGCCGCAGGGGGCATGGCGCGACAACTTCCACTCCCGGTGGAACGCCCAGCTGTTTGCTGCTGGCGGGTACGTGACGGTGCTCCTCAACCCCCGCGGGTCGACGGGCTTCGGCCAGCGGTTCGTCGATCAGATCTCCCAAGACTGGGGTGGACGGGTCTACATCGACATCATGTCCGGCGTGGAGCATGCCGCCCGGTTCCGTTTCGTGGACTCGACTCGCATCGCCGCGGCTGGCGGGTCGTATGGCGGGTACATGATCAACTGGATCAACGGGCACTCCGACCGGTTCGACGCGCTCATCACGCATGCGGGCATCTACAACCTGGAGTCGTTCTACGGTGCGACCGAGGAGTTGTGGTTCCCCGAGTGGGAGTTCGCCGGCCCGCCGTGGCGGAATCGGACGTTCTACGAACAGTGGTCGCCTCACCGCTTCGCCCAGAACTTTCGGACCCCTACCCTGGTTATTCATGGGGCGCTCGATTTCCGCGTCCCTGACACCCAGGGGCTTGAGGCGTTCACTGCGCTGCGGCGGCAGGGCATCCCAGCACGCCTCCTGTACTTCCCGGACGAGGGGCATTGGATCGGGAAGCCCCGGAATCAGCAGGTGTGGTGGACTGAGGTGCATACGTGGCTGGCCCGGTACCTCAGTCCCGGAGCGACTCCGTGATGCCGCCGCCAGCGCTGTTGGCTCACCACGTCATCCGCCTATATTCGCTGGGACGATGACGACAGGGACGCAGGAGGCGCTCTACCCCTCGCGCTCCGGTGCCGGCGCGATGCTCGGTCGCCAGGTGTATAGGCGCGTAGCGGCGCCCGCGCTGGTCCTCGGCGTCACGCCGACCGGGGTGGAAGTTGCGGCGCATGCATCCAAGGCCATGGGGTGCTCGTTCGACGTGATCGTGGCGGCGCACGTGCGCGTGGACGGTCTGGGTATCGTAGGAGCGGTGGCGGAGGATGCGGATGCGGTGCTGGACACGGAGTATCAGCCACGCTTCGGCGTCATGGACGTGCTCAGCGCGGCGATCGACAAGGCACGGCGGGCGGTCAAGACCGAGCGACTGCTGTTTCGGGGACCTCGACCCCTGCGGCCAGTGGAGGGCTTCAATGTCGTCGTGGTGGACGGCCACCTGGTCAGCCCCTGGAAAGTCCTGGCCGCCACTCAGGCGGTGCAGCAACTGCACCCAGCCCGCGTGGTCGTCGCCGCGCCCATCAGCACCAAGCCGGTACAGGATCGCCTACGAGCCCGTCGCCTCGAGTTTGTCTGCCCCTCCATTATCATGGACCCCGCTGGTCACCCGCGCCCCTTTGGTGACCCGCAGGATCCCAGCGCCGAACGGCTCCGCAGCATCGTTGTCGCGCGCGAGGCGGCGTAGCCTCGGCGCAGTGGTGCCGTTCCAAGTCGATTCTCCGAGCTTCCGAGGTCCCAGGCAGCAAAGCGTCGTGCGGGATACCGTGCTCTCTTCCTTGACGAGGCGAGTTGGAACGGCACTGGCCGCGTGCTGGGTGCTGAGCGGCAGTACCCTAGCGGCTCAGCTCACCCCGCCAGCTAGCGGCGGGATCGCCAGACTTGACCAGTTGCTCCAGCGCCTTGCAGAGCAGCGTCGAGTGCTAGTGATCGCTGCTCACCCCGACGACGAAGACACCCGGTTGCTGGCTCTCTTGTCCCGGGGATACGGGGCCGAAGCGGCCTATCTCTCCCTATCCCGGGGAGAGGGCGGGCAGAATCTCATTGGCGACGAGTTGGGAGTGACCCTGGGCCTGTTGCGCTCCCAGGAACTCGTGGCTGCCCGGACCGTCGATGGCGCACGGCAGTTCTTCACGCGAGCCTACGACTTTGGCTATTCCCGCTCGCTGGACGAGACGGCGCGGTTCTGGCCGCCCGACTCAATCCTCAAGGACGTCGTGCGTGTGGTCCGCCGGTTTCGACCGCACGTCATCCTGTCGGTCTGGTCGGGCACGCGAGGGGACCGTCACGGACAACACCAGATGGCAGGCGTGGTGGCACGGCAAGCGTTCGACGCGGCCGACGATGCCGCCGTGTTTCCTGAACTAGGCCAGGAGGGCCTCGTGCCATGGCGTCCGCTCAAGCTCTATCGGTCGACGCGGTTTGACACGGCGGCCACCACGCTCGAGCTCGCCACTGGACGCCTCGATCCGCGCACGGGGCGCTCGTACCATCAGATCGCGATGGCCAGCCGCAGCCAGCACCGCTCCCAGGACATGGGCCAGCTCCAGAGGACCGGTCCGGCTAGTACCAGGATGCAGTTGGTGGAAGACCGTTCCGAGGATGGCGAGGGGCCCGGGCGTGAACGGGACATCTTCGATGGAATACCGGCCGATACTTCCTGGATCGCTGTGTTCGCTGACTCCCTGCGGGGCCAGGTTTCAGTGTCGCGGATCGCCGAGGCGGCCCCCCTGCTAGCCGGTGCGCTCCGTCGGGCCAAGGCGCTGGGGGTGAGCGAGGAGCGCCAGGCGCTGCTGGAGCAGGCCCTGGCGGTCTCTGCGGGGCTCGTGGTCGACGGAACCGCCGACCGCGCAGGAGTCGTGGCGGGATCGGAGCTGGAAGTCACCGTGCAGTTCTACAACGGAGGACCTCACCCGGTGACGATCGAGCAGATCTCGGTGTCAGCCCCGTCGGGATGGGGGGCTCCCCCCCTCCATCGGCCGGCGACGTCGTTGGAGCCGGGGACAGAAGTGTGGCAACGGCTCACACTTGCTGTACCGCAGGATGCAGTACCCACCCAGCCGTACTTTCTGCAGCGGGAGCTGGTGGAGTCACTGTACGATTGGAGCCGCACGCCAGCTGAGGTAAAGGGGGAGCCGTTCCAACCCCCGCTCCTCCAGGTGGCGGTGAGGGTCAGCTTGTTTGGCACGTCACTCACTCTCACGCGGGAGGTGAGCTATCGCTACCGGGATCAAGCCGTTGGCGAGCTGCGCCGACCGGTGGAGGTGGTTCCCAGGATCGAAGTCCGGCTCGAGCCCGATCGCTTGGTTTGGTCCTCCGAGGGACCACGGGAACGAGGCTTCACCGTCACGTTGCTGCACAACGCGAGTGAGCCAACCGCTGGCGAGGTCGGGATAGAGGTAGATGGGTGGAGCGTGCCCGCTGGCCAGCGGTTCGGGTTCACGGGCGCTGGCGAGTCACAGAGCCTCGTCTTCACACTGGCACGGCCAGTCGGCGTCCGGCGGTCCGATGTGACGCTCCGCGCCGTGGCTCGGACAGACGAGGGCGCTGAGTTCGATCGCGCAATTCGACGTGTTGCGTATCCTCACATCCGGCCGACGCCGTGGGTTCAGCTGGCGGCGAGCCAAGTGCGAGTGGCGCCCATCTCCGTGCCTCAGCTGCGAGCGGTAGGATACATTCGGGGCGCGGCCGATCGGGTGCCGGAGGCGCTGGGGCAAATCGGGCTGCCCGTGGAGCTGCTCGATGCCAACGCGCTTGCCCGAACTGACCTCTCCCGGTTCGACGCCGTTGTGGTGGGAAGCCGTGCCTATGAGACTGACTCGGCACTCGTTCGCCACAATCATCGCTTGCTGGATTACGTCGAGGCAGGGGGACTGCTGCTGGTTCAGTATCAGCAGTATCAATTCGTGCGCGGTGAATATGCACCGTATTCCTTGTCGATCGGCTTCCCTCACGACCGCGTGACAGACCAAACGGCAGCAGTGACGATCCTCGAGCCGCAGCACCCGGCGTTCCTTGGCCCGAACCGGATTAGGGAGGCGGATTGGGATGGCTGGCCGCAAGAGCGCGGCCTGTATTTCGCCCGCACCTGGCATGGTGCGTACACGGCTCTGCTGGAGATGGCGGATCCGGGTATGTCCCCAAATCGGGGCAGCCTGCTGGTAGCCCGGTACGGAGCCGGTACCTACGTGTACACCGGGTTGAGTTTCTTCCGAGCCCTCCCAGCGGGCGTTCCCGGAGCGTATCGGCTGTTCCTGAATCTGCTCGCGCTGGGGTCGGCGGAACCGCGGAACGGCCGACCGGCGGGACGACGGTAGGGTGCCAACGCTCGCTTCCGGTGCTGCGATTGCGGTGAACGATCGGCGGCATGAGCTGTCCCTCCTTCCGTCGTTCCCTCGTTCCGTCCGCCAACCCGCCGATCTGCCGATCCGTCGCTGGGCGCTGGTGGTGGTTGCGGCAGCAGCGGCGGCCTCCAGTGCTTGCTCCGACGGCCGGACGCCGCTCGTGATTTACTCGCCGCACGGGCGCGAGCTACTGTCCCTCGCCGAGCAGCAGTTCGAGGCGGCGAATCCGCAAGTGGACGTGCGGTGGCTGGACATGGGCTCTCAGGACGCCCTGGATCGGGTCCGGTCGGAGCGAGCCAATCCCCAAGCAGATGTCTGGTTCGGGGGTCCTTCGGCGCTGTTCCGCCGGGCCGCTGCGGAGTCGCTCCTCGCAGCGTACCGGCCAAGTTGGGCCGATGCGATCCCGCTCAGAGGGCACGGCGCCGGTGAGCTCTACTTTGCTGTGTACGAGACGCCGGCGGTGATCGCCTACAACTCCGACGCGGTAACCGCGGAAACTGCGCCGGCAGATTGGGATGACGTATTGGAGCCGAGGTGGACCGGGAAGGTGATCATTCGCGATCCTCTGGCCTCCGGCACCATGCGCACCATCTTCGGGATGCTCGTCCAGCGGGGGCTCGCCGCGACCGGTGATACTGCGGCGGGGTTTGGCTGGCTACGCCGCCTCGACGCCCAGACCAGAGAGTACGTGTTCAATCCGGCTCTGCTGCACCAGAAGCTGCTGCGGCAAGAGGGCTGGGTGACGCTGTGGGATCTGCCTGACATTCTGGTGGAGCAGGGGAAGGGCGCTCCCTTCGACTTTGTGCTGCCCAAGAGCGGCACACCGGTCATCGAGGATGCCATTGCCATCGTTCGTGGCACCGAGCATCAAGAAGCTGCGCGGTGGTTCGTGGAGTGGGTGGGAACGGCGGAGGCGCAGCTCATGGCGGCGCGGCAGGCGTTTCGTCTGCCGGCCCGCGTGGATCTCCCAGAGGATTCGCTGCCCAAGTGGGCGCGGGACGTAAGGGCAGGCTTGGTGGTGGCCGAGATGGACTGGGAGCTGCTGAGTGAACGCGGGTCGCACTGGATGGCGTATTGGGATCGCAACGTGCGCGGCCGCGGGCGAGCGGCGACCGGCCGCTGATGGCGGAACCGTTCCTGCAGCTCAGCAACCTCACAAAACGGTTCGGCGAGCACGTGGCGGTCGAGGGCCTCACGTTGTCGGTACCGCGGGCGTCCGTACTGGCGCTGCTTGGACCCAGTGGCAGTGGCAAGACGACCACACTGCGCCTACTTGCCGGCTTCGATAAGCCCGATCGGGGCACGGTGACGGTGGATGGCCAGGATGTCACCGCACAGTCGCCAGCTGCGCGCCGCTTCGGGATGGTGTTTCAACACTACGCCTTGTTTCCCCATTTGACGGTAGGCGAGAACGTGGCGTTCGGCCTGGCCCGACGGGGCACCGCAGAAGAGCGGCGTCGCCGGGTGGAAGGAATGTTGTCGCTGGTTGATCTGGAAGGCTTTGCTGATCGTCAGGTGAGCGAGCTCTCCGGTGGCCAACAGCAGCGGGTCGCCGTTGCTCGGGCCCTGGCGCCGGAACCCCGGGTGTTGTTGCTCGACGAGCCGTTGTCAAACCTGGATCCCAGTCTGCGGGAGCGCACGCGGCGGGAGCTTCGGGCCGCGCTGGAGAAAGTCGGCATCACCACTGTTCTCGTGACCCACGAGCAGGAGGAAGCGTTCGCCCTGGGGGACCGAGTTGCGGTACTCAGGGACGGGCGGTTGCAGCAGGTGGGGACCGCTCCGGATCTGTATGAGCGACCTGAGACGCTGTTCGTGGCGAGGTTCGTCGGGCGGGCGAGTGTGCTGCGGGGCGTGATGACGGCTGATAATCGAGCGCGGCTGGAGGGCGGTGTGGAATGGGCCGTTGAAACCGGCGATCGCGTGGCTGCCGGAACGCCGGTCGCCGTGGTCGTGCGGCCGGAGGCCGTGCGGTTTGCGGAAACCGGTGTGGCCGGAACGGTGGTAGGATGCCGCTACGTGGGAGCGAGGGCCCTGTTCGCGGTCGATGTGGCCTCCGGCACAGTTGAGGTCGAGGCATCCGTGCGGGCGGCGCACGTCGGGGATGTGGTCCACGTAGCGGCGGAGCGGGCCCTGGCTTTTGCCGAGGAAGCCGAGTGACGAAGCGGCCCCGGGGCGTCCTCCTGACGCTACTCCTCGTCTGGGCAGTCGTCTATCCAGTCTCGCTGGTGATGTTGGACAGCGTGCACGGGCGCGCTGGCTGGACTTTGCAGCATCTCCAGGCGTTCGTGCGGGAGCCAACGGAGTGGATCGCGCTGTGGAACAGCGTGTGGATCGCGGTTGCCAGCGTGGTATTGGCCGGGATCGTCGGCGTGCCGCTCGGCTTCCTGTTCGAGCGTTTGCGTTTTCCCGGTCGGCGCATCCTCGGCGCCCTCGTGGCACTTCCCGCCGTTCTTCCTCCGCTGGTCGGCGTCATCGCGTTCCTGTTCCTCTACGGCGAGAGCGGCTTTGTTCCTCGCGCGATCGTCACCGTGTTCCGACTCGACGAGTCCCCGTGGCGGTTGCAGGGCGCGGGGGCGGTCCTGCTGGTCCATGCGTACTCGATGTACGTGTACTTCTATCTGTTCACTCGTGCGGGGCTCGCGAAGATCGACAGCTCGATGATCGAAGCGGCCCACTCGCTGGGTTGTGGGACGTTGGCCACGTTCCGACGTGTTACCCTGCCGCTTCTCAGACCTCAACTGGCCGCTGCCGCGCTGCTCACGTTCATGACGGCGCTCGGGTCGTTCAGCGCACCGTACATCTACAACTTCCGCACGATGTCTGTTCAGATCGTGACGACCAAGCTGTTCGGCAACATGCAGATGGCGGTCGTCGAGACCACGGCTCTGGCTGTCGTGGCCCTGGCTGGCCTGATGTTGTTGAAAGGCAGGGCGGGGGCGCGTTCCGTAGTGGCCCTGGGGAAGGGAACCGCGCCCAGCGCTCGAACGCTGTCGCAGCCAGTAGCGCGGTGGGGAGCGGCAGTTCTGGGGTGGGTGTTTGGCATTGTGCTGCTGCTACCGCATCTGACGCTCGTGGTGATGTCGCTCGTGCCCTTGGGAACTTGGACGACGCAGCTCGTGCCGCCCAGCTACACGCTGGCGAATTTCGGAGCCTTGCTCACCGAGCCGGAGCGACTGCGCCCGCTGGTCAATTCGCTGTGGATGGCGGCGGCCGCGACCCTCGGAGCGCTTGCCACTGCGCTGTGGGCCGGTCGTCTCGTGGTGCAGCGTCGGGCCTCACTCCGCAGCGCCATCGAGACGCTGGTGTCGGTTCCCTGGGCCGTGCCGGGGACTGTTCTGGCCATCGCCTTGGCGACGGCGTTCAGCGTCAACGCGCCGTGGGTAGGCCGCTGGGTGTTCCTCGGAACCGCCCTCATTCTGCCGTTGGCGTACCTGGTGCGGAACATCCCCATCGCTGCGGGGTCTGTCTTGGCCGGGTTCCGGCAGCTGGATCCATCACTCGATGAAGCTGCTGCGTCGCTGGGTGCCAGTCGGTGGCGAACGTTGCGCCTGGTGACGATCCCGCTGCTGCGGCCGGCGATCCTGGCTGGTGGCGCTCTGGCGTTCGCCACGGCGTTGGGCGACTTCGTCACCTCCATCGTGCTCTACACGTTTGAGACGCGTCCTATCTCGATCGAGATCTTGGCCGCGCTGCGGGCGTTTGACGTCGGGACCGCGGCGGCGTACGGAGTGGTCCTGATGCTCATCTCTGCAGGGGCCATGGTGGTGGGGACCAGGCGATGAAGCGGCTCATCGTCCTCATGGCTGCCGCTTTCGTGGACATGATCGGGTACGCGATAGTGTTCCCCTTGCTCCCCTACTACGCCCTCCGCCTCCAGGCCGACGAGTGGATGATCGGCTGGATGATCGCCTCCTTCTCCATCGCCCAGCTTGCCTCGTCACCCTGGTGGGGCCGCATGTCAGATCATATTGGGCGCCGCACTACCATCCTCTTCGGCCTCGGGCTGTCGGCGGCGGCGTTCGTGGTGTTCGGATTCGCGGTCAACATCTGGATGCTGTTCCTGTCCCGCGTCATTCAGGGGTTGGGTGGGGGCACCACTGGCGTGCTACAGGCTTACGTGGCTGATGTGACCGAGCCGAAGGACCGGGTGAAGGCGCTGGGCTGGCTGTCGTCGGCTACGGGGGCGGGGGTGATGATCGGGCCGGCGATTGGCTCCCTGGCGTTCAAGCTGGGCCCCGAAGCGCCGGGGATCGTGGCAGCGGCGCTGTGCTTCGTGAACATCATCTTCGCGTGGCGCATGCTGCAGGAATCCTATCCCGGGCGTAAACGGGACACCCCCCTCGAGGATCCTGTGATAGCGAGACCGGTGCGTTCGGTGAGGGAGATGATTACCGAGGTACTCCGGGCGCCCGGCGGCCAAGTGGCGCAGCTCATCTGGATCTACGCCGTCGGTATGCTGGGCTTCATGTCGATGACCGCTGTCCTGGCGCTCTACTTGCACAGCGATTTCGGGATCACCGAGGAGACGATCTTCATCTTCTTCGTTTACGTGGGGGCCATCGGAGTGTTCATGCGGGCGGTGATGCTCGGCAAGCTGGTGGACTGGCTCGGGGAAGTGAGACTGATGCGCGTGGGCGCGGCACTGCTCGCCCTCGGGCTGGCCGCCATTCCGCTCCCCGACTCGGTCGTTCCCCTGGGTCTGGTGATCGCCATTGTGCCGATTGGCACTGCCTGCTTGTTCCCGGCGACGTCGGCCTTGGTGACGCACCGGGCGTCCAAGCACGAGATGGGGCAAACCCTGAGTGTGCAGCAGGCGGTCGGTGGGATGGCCCGGGTAGTCGCCCCCATCTGGGCCACCGCCGCGTTCCAGGGTCTCGGCGTGTCGGTCCCGTTCTACATTTCCGGCGCTGTCGTCGGGCTGGTGACACTGCTGGCGTTCCGGGTGTCGCAGCGAGTGCCGGTGGAGGCGACGTGAGAGCGGAAGTTCACCCAACGATCTCTGCCAGCGCCGCCGCCAGCAGGATGATCTGCTTCGTGCCGGTCTTCGCCGTCTCGATGTCCGCCCATTCGCTCAGGGTATGCTGACTCCCGCCCCGGGCGCGGCCCACGGAGACTGAGGGAACGCCACGGAGGACACCCGCATTGGCGTCGGTGGATCCGGTTGGCACCGCCGGCGTGCGGTTGCCGAAGTCGTGTCCGAGATAGCGTAGCACGTCCACCGCGGTCTGCACGAGAGGGTGGGCTCGGCGGTCTGCTAGCTGCTCCGGTGTCCCGCCGGCCTCGCTGCGCTGGATCCAATCTCTCCGGAATTCGACACCCTCCTGCCTCGCGGTCGCGTCGCACGTCGCCACGATCGCGCTATCGAGCCGAGCGAGCAACGCTGGGTCCACCGTACGGAGATCGACGGTGAACGACACTTCCTGGGGGATCGCGTTCACCACATGTCCGCCTCGGAGCATGCCCACGTTGTAGACTGCACCGACCGGCGCGCCCCCGCCCCGTGGCGGAACAGGGATCTCGTAGATGTCGAGGATGCACCGGGCCGCAGCGCGCGCGGGGTGTGGCCTTCCCCGAGACGACAGCGTGTGGGAGCCAGCGCCCGTGAACACCATGCTGGACCAGTAGATGCCCAGAGCCCCGTAGTTCACCGATCCCAGTCCACCATCGAGGGCCACCAACATGTCAGCGACCTCGGGATTGTACTTGAGCCAGTAGTCCATTCCCCCGAGGCCGAGCTCTTCCTGCACGGTGCCGATGAAGAACACGTCGCCACGCGTCTGCAAGCCAGAAGCGTGCATGGCGCGGGCTGCCGCCAGCATGTTGGTGACCGAGGCGCTGTTGTCGAAGACTCCAGGGGCGTAGAGTCGGCCGTTGCGTCGTGTGACCGTCACGTCGGTCTCCATCGGATGCACCGTATCGAGATGGGCGGCGAAGACGAGGGTCGGTCCTCCTCCCATGCCCCGGCGCCGCGCGATCACATTGCCGATGGAATCGATGTGGACCTGAAGGTCGAGGGCTTCGAGTTGCCGGCGGACGTATGCGGCGCGCTCTCCCTCATGCCGCGAGGGAGCGGAGATCTGCGTGATCCGAATCCATTCCGCGACCTGCGACTCGAAATGGTCGTCAATGTAGGCGAGTGCATCACGCACCGCCGGGTGAGCCGCCAGTTCGGGAGAGAACCTGGTGGGGTAGGACGGCTCTTGAGCGGGCAGGTCCTGAAGACCGCAGCTCGCCGCAAGCAGAATCAGGATGGCATTGGGAGCACGCATCTGGGCCTTCCAGCAGGGAGTGCTTTGCCGAAGCTAGTGTGGGTGCGCCGTGGGCGGGAGGGCCGGTTCTGGTCGAGGTCCGGTCCCCCCCCGCAGTATCCCCGCGTTGAAACGCGGGCTCGGCTCAGACGCATCTTGAAAGATGCTGAGCATGCAGCATTCCGTACCTCAGTGCATGCATTCGGTGCGGTCCGCGTCACCGATCGCCGCTAACCTCTCCTTGTCCCTGTTAGCGCAATGGCCCGACAACTGTTCGTCCACGTAGGCTGGACCACGCGAGACCAGCGTCCGATGATTGGTGTGTCGGAGAGCAGCTTCTTGCGTGAGTTCCTGCCTGCTGAGGCCCGACGCCACAGTGCGGAAGTCATAGCACTGGGTATTGTCTCCGATCATCTCCACCTTCTTCTCCGGCTCCCGCTGGCGTTCGACGTCCCCGCGTTGGTGAAGTCTCTGAAGGGGGTGAGTGCGCGGTTGGCGAACAAGGACGAACAGATCTCTCGAAGCGGGCTCCGGTGGGCGAAGGGCTACGTCGTGCGATCAGTGAGTCCGCGGAACCTGCGTCCTGCGGTCCGGTACGTGCTTGGGCAAAGGTCGCACCATCCTGATCACGCCATCCCAGTCCGCTGACTGATCCCCGTCGCTGTCGCTAGCGCCTTTCAAGGCGCGTCGCGTCAGCGCCGAGCCCGCGTTTCAACGCGGGAGTCATGTACGGGGCGACTGGCTGTCAGCTGAGACTCGGCGTCATGGGGGTATCAAGAAGTCGCGGGAGAGAGCGGCAGGAGCGGCAGCGGCGGCAGGAATGCCATGCCCCCCGGCTATTTGCCAACTGCTGATTGCTGCGGTCAGTTCGCTGAAGGCCGACGGCTCAGTTCAGATGCTTCTTGAGGAACGCGTGTAGCCTGTCTCGATACATAGCGCCGCCCACGTCATAAGTGTCATTGTGGCCGGCGCCCTCGATAGCTACGAACTCTTCCGCGCGGCCGGCCTCGGCAACGGCGCGTCCCATGGGCAACGGAGCAATCCAGTCGTCGGTTCCGTGAAACACCAGCAGTGGAGCGGTGAGGCGCGCTGCACGCTCCACGTTGTTCAGCCGAAGGTGCAGTAGCCCGATTGGGATCATCGAGTAATGTTCTTGGGCCATCTCGCGCCCGGATGTGAAGGCTGACTCGAGAATGACAGCCCGCACTGGATTCTCGGTCGCGAGATAGAGCGCTACCGCGGATCCTACCGAGCGGCCGTATACTGCGATGCGTGTGCTGTCGATCTCCGGCCGCTGGGTCAGGAACTGCCATGCTGCGTCGGCGTCGCGGTAGAGCCCCTTTTCGGTTGGTTTTCCTTCGCTCTGCCCATACCCGCGGTAGTCCAGTACCAGCAGCCCGGTGCCAGGCGGTCGGAACTCCCGCAGTATCGGGGCGATGCCGCCGATCGTTTCCATGTTGCCGTAGAACCAGATGAGCCCCGGCGCCGAGGAGGCCTGCGGGACAGGGTTCGGCGGCAGATACCAACCCTTGAGCCGCACGCTGTCGGCAGCGGTCACCGCAACCAGCTGCCCGTCGGGGATGCCGGCCTCAACCGGCGTCGGCAGGGGGCCCGCTGGGGCGGGAAACGCCAGACGTTCCTGAAACGCCCAGGCTAGGAGCACGATGGCGGCGTAGGCGACCACCAGAACCGCCAATACTCGGAGAGCGACCGACAACATCCGGGGAAAGGTAATCACTCCTGGTTCTCACCCGTCAGCGCCCGAGCAGTTCCTTCGCGCCGCACCCACCCACACCCGGACCTCCGCCTTGGTGGGACGCGGGGGCGGACGGACGGTTTGGGTGGCGCGGACCGCGGCCCGCGAATCTGCTAGCGCGCGCCACAGACTGGCGGGTTCCTGCCGGGCCAGGCCGCAGACGGTGTTGATGCCCGTTGTCCGGAGCACCGCCGCGTGCCGAGAGCCGATGCCTCGGAGGGTAGTGAGCCGGGCTGCCTCTACCATCAAGCGGGCGTCGTCCAGCGCGATTTCTGCGTGCTGAGCCAGGGAATCTGGGGTCATCCGCGCGAGCGTGAACGGGGAATCGATGCCGGCGCGGGCGGCCCTCGTGATGTGCGACTCGGTGACGCCGGGGATCTCGCCTACTCGGGGGACCGTCGAGCTGACTGTCCACCGTTCCATGCCCGCGAGGGTCGCCGCCGCAAATATGGCGCCGCCGCACGCCGCGGCGACCAGCCGTCTGGGCGAGGGCACCCTGCCGCCCCTGATCGGCACCGCCACTCCTAGCACGCACAGCGTGTGATACAGGATCCACGCTTCCAGCGCGAAGAACGGGAAACCGAGGAAGCCCAGCGGAGGCATCTCGAACAGCTTGGTCTGCTCCAGCCAGGGAACGGTGTAGATCCACTTCCCACGCGCCCAGAAGTTGTAGAACTCCCACAGGAGCCCCACCAGCAGTCCCCCCATCATCAGCCGGCCCACACGGCCCCACTCGCCACGCGTGATGTCGTGGAGGAGAGACCACTCCGGGTGACGCCGGTACACGTATGGTTCGAGCAGCAGCCACACCGCGCCCCAGATCAGCGGGAAGAAGAGGTGGGGGACCGCGAGCGCGAGGGCTGTTGCGGTGAGTCCCAGCGCTGTCGCCGCGTGGAACTCCCACGGGCGGGCGGCGATCGACCTTGAGCGCCAATTGCGCCCGATACCAAGGCTGTCGAGCAGACGCGCCGTCAGGAGGATGGCAGGCACCACGGTGGCGAACGACAGCACGATCCCAGCCCACCGCTCGACACGAACGTGCGGCAGGAACACGTAGTACCAGTTCCGCAGCCTGAAGTTGGCCAGCTCGAACAGCAGCCAGATCACCGCCGACCAGCCGAGCAGCGAGATCACCAGCCGGCTACGTCGCAGGACCGGACCCTCGCCTATCAGGCGACCGGCAACCGCATCGAGGAGGATGAGCGTGGGGTACCAGACGAACACGTAGAACCACGTGGGAACCGGATCAACCTGGAGGAGCAGCAGAACCCACGCGAGTGCCATTGCAGCTGCCGACAGAACGATCACCATGGCTATCAAGCTGGCTAGCAGAAGCGGGGAATGCCAGCCGTCCGCACCGCTTGCTTCTTTCGCTGGCACCGGGTTGATTGGCTTTATGCCTGATGCAGCAATCTCGTGCCGAGGCCTGGTGAAACGGTACGGTGACGTCACCGCCGTTGCTGGGATCGACCTGCAAGTGAGGAGGGGAGAGTGCTTCGGCATGCTCGGCCCCAACGGCGCCGGGAAGACGACCACCATCGAGATCATCCAGGGGCTGCTGGACCCCGATGCCGGCACGGTGGAAGTGTTAGGGCTGACATGGGAAGGCCACGAGTCGGACCTACGCCAGCGTCTGGGCTCACAGCTCCAGGAGACCAAACTGCCTGAGAAGCTCACTGTAGAGGAGACCATCAGGCTGTTCCGGAGCTTCTACCACCGCAGCAAGGCAGTGGACGATGTGTTGCAGACGGTTCAGCTCGAGGAGAAGCGGCGGGCCTGGGTGGCCAAGCTCTCTGGAGGACAGCGGCAGCGGCTGTCAGTGGCGTGCGCCCTGGTGAGTGATCCCGACATCCTGTTCCTGGACGAGCCCACCACCGGGCTGGATCCCCAGTCACGTCGCCAGGTGTGGAACGTCATCGGAGGCTTTCGCGAGAGCGGCGGCACCGTGTTGATCACTACCCACTACATGGAGGAAGCCGAACGCCTGTGTGATCGCGTGGCCGTGATCGATCACGGGCAGATCATTGCTCTTGGATCTCCCCGGGAGCTGATCAGATCCCTTGGAGCTGATCACGTCGTCGAGTTCGCCCTCGAGGACGGTGTGCCGGTACCGGACGAAGCGCTGGTTGGGCTGCCAGGGGTCGAACATGTCGCCCATGACGACGGCAAGACCCGGCTCACTGCGAGTCGAGTTCATCAGGTGGTGCCGGCCCTCATGCGGCTCCTCGCGGATCGCGGCGCTTCGCTCAGCGAACTCACCACGCATCACGCGACTCTGGAGGACGTGTTTCTCTCCCTCACCGGGAGACGTCTACGGGATGAGTAGGCTCGCGACGAACCCGCTAGTCCAGCTCACGCTCTGGCGTGTGCGCGAGTTCACCCGTGAGGGGGAAGCACTGTTCTGGGTCTTCGCATTCCCTATCCTCCTGGCATTCGCTCTCGGCCTCGCATTCAAGAGCCGCGGTCCCGAGGTGGTGCGGATCGCCGTCGAGCAGGGGAGTGGCGCGGTGGAGCTGGTGGAGGCCCTGAGTAGCGGTGAGCGGATTGAGGCGGTCCTACTCGAGCCCCAGGAGGCGTACAGTCGGCTGCGGACGGGACGCGTCGCCCTCGTTGTGAAGCCGGGTGAACCCGTGGTCTTGCAGTACGACTCCACCCGCAGCGAGGGAAACTCGGCGCGGATGGTCATTGGTGATGCGTTGCAGGAAGCTGCAGGGCGGCGCGACGTGCTGGAGATCCGGGACGTACGGGTCACCGAACCCGGCGCCAGGTACATCGACTTCCTGATCCCGGGCCTGCTTGGCCTCAACATCATGGGGACTGGGATGTGGGGTGTGGGCTTCGGCATCGTGAAGAGCCGCACCCACAAGCTTCTGAAGCGGTTTCTTGCCTCGCCGATGCGGAAGAGCGATTTCATGCTCGCCTTCATGCTGGCCCGGTTGGCTTTCCTGGGTGTCGAAGTCGCTGCCGTCCTGGCGTTCGGGTACTTCGTCTTCGGCGTGCCTGTCCGTGGATCGATCTTGGCGATCGCGGCCATCGTGCTGCTCGGCGCAATGACGTTTTCTGGCCTAGGCCTGCTCACCGCCAGCCGATCGAAGACCATCGAGGGAATCTCGGGTCTGTTGAACGTGGTCATGGTGCCAATGTGGATCTGTTCGGGCGTCTTCTTCGCCTACTCCCATTTCCCGGATGCCGTGCAGCCCTTTATCCGGGCGCTCCCGCTGACGGCACTGAACGACGCGCTCCGTATGGTGCTGCTCGACGGCGCGCCGCTGCTGGCCACCGCCGGCTTCCTGGGGGTGTTGGCGTTGTGGGGGGTTGGGAGCTTCGGGCTAGCGTTGGGTATCTTTCGGTGGCATTAGGCGCGAGGTTCCTACGCATGACCTCAAGACCCAGTCCGGAAACCATGCGCAAGCTCGATGCTCTCAAGGAGGCGAAGCGGAAGTGGGACCACGTGTACTCCCTCACCGAACAGTTCGCTTCCAAGAGTAGCGGTCAGTTCCAGGCGCCAGGCCAGAAGGGCGGGTCCGGCATTCAGTCTGACATCCAGGCGCTCAAGGGACGGCTCAGCCGGGCGGCCAGAGATGTTGGCCAGGTGTTGCTGGGCGGCGGGCTCGGCAGGCTGGCTGAGGACGCCAATCAGGTGGCCCTGCTGGCGCGGCGAATTGGAGCATCGCAGATGGGGCAGCTGGGCACACTACGGGACATGGTCGCCGGGGTGCGGTCGCGCATCGAGCGGGCCGAGAAGACGGTGCACAGCGGAGAGCAGGAAGAGTCGGAAGGCTAGCCGGCCGGCCGTTGTGCCAGGCGGCTAGGTCTCCAAGACGTTCTTCACCGCTGCCACCACTGCCTCCCCGTGTGTCAGCGGCAATCCATGTCCCGCCCCCGTAATGACCCGCAACTCGGCATTAGGGAGGCGCGCCACGAGATCCTCGGCGACCTCCAGCGGGAAGAGCGTGTCCTCGGTCCCGTGCAGCACGATGGTGGGGATCGCGACTTCGGCGAGTCGGTGCCGCACGTCGAACCCGCTCATGGCGATGCGATAGGACCGCATTGCGCGCCAGTCGGTATTGCGCCATCCGGCAAGATCCAGTGACAGGTCCGACGGGCGTTCAATGGTTCGGAAATCGACGCGGTCCGCGCTGAGCCGACCGTGGGAGAGCAACCGCTTCACGCCGCGCGTCACCCACGGTGCGTTCCACCACGGCAACAGGTGCTTGATGCACACGCGCCAGTTGCGGCCGAGGAAGCCCACTCGCAAGCACGCCACGTCGAACATGGGTCCGGCAGTCGTCGCGATCAGCACCATCCCGGCGATGCGGGCGACCCCCTCGTTCCGGTGGGACAGGAGCCACCAAAGGGCTAGCATGCCGCCGAAGCTGTGGGCCACGACGATGCGGCGCTTCTGCTTCCATGAGTCCACACCGCTCAAGAAGTCGTCCAGCATGCGGCTGTAGATGGCCATCTTGCCGTCGGCGACCTCGCCGCCGTTCTTGCCCAGCGCAAGCTCGTTGAAGTCTACGGCGATGGTCGCAAGGGGGAGGTTGGGGAAGATAGACGCGTTGAAGCTCATCCCGGGAAGCAGCAGGGCGACCTCGCGTTCTTCATGCTCAGGCATATGTTTCGCATCCATGGATGCTCGCGAGAGCAATCCCGTGAGTTGCTCGGGGAGCACACCATGAACCTTCGAGTGTGCCCCCAGTGCGGTGCTGATCTCCCGCCCGGTTCGAACTTTTGCTTCAAGTGCGGGGCGCGGGTGGAAGCCGAGCCCGGCTGGGACGCGACGGTCGGAGAGCGGCTCACCGCCGCCCTCGGCCCCGGCTACAGCCTCATCGGCGAGCTCGGTCGCGGCGGGTTCGCCGTGGTGTATTCGGTCCGTGACCTGCGACGCAACCGGTATCTCGCCGTCAAGGTGATGAGGCCCAGCCTCGTCGCCGCCCGCACCTTGAAAGAGCGCTTCCGGCGGGAGGCGGAGCTCGTCTCCAGGCTCGATCACCCCAACATTCTGCCCGTGCTGTTCACCGGCAAGGGGTCCGGCTTGGTGTATTACGCCATGCCCCGGGTTCGCGGCCGGTCGCTCCGGGAACAGCTGGATCACGAGGGCCCCCTCTCGCTCCAGGAAGCCGTGCGCGTATTCGGGGAGATCGCCGCCGGCCTGGCCCACGCCCATGAGCGAGGTGTGGTGCATCGGGACATCAAACCGGGGAACATCATGCTCGACAGGAGCGGTCGGGCGCTGATCGTGGATTTTGGAATCGCGAAGGCCCTGGCGGTGAAGGGTGGCAGCATCTCCATCACGGGAGAAGTCATCGGAACCGCGGAGTACATGAGTCCCGAGCAGGCCCGTGGCCAGACTGACATTGACGAGCGGTGCGACATCTACAGCCTCGGTGTCGTGGGGTTCGAAATGCTGACGGCTGAGGTGCCGTTTGTCGGAGATAGCGTTCATGACACCCTGGCCAAGCATCAGAGTGCCCCGCTCCCCGACGTCCGGGACAAGCGGCCCGACGTGCCGGCGGCGTTCGCGATGGCCCTGCTCCAGTGCATGGCAAAGGAGCCGGCGGATCGCTGGCCCAATCCCCGGGAGGCAGCCCGCGCAGCTGGGGCGGCGATCTGAGGTCGGAGGGGCGGTCGGGCGGACCGCCAGCCCGCCCGACCGCCTGACCGCCCGTCCACCATTGAAACCCCACACCCGTTGACTCCGTAGGGCATCACTGGTTAGGCTTAACGCCGTTAACTTAACGGTGTTAACCTCGTTTGGCCCTTCACTGGGTCGGGGTCGGAAGCGTCTGGAGGCCGCAGAGGAGCAAATGGCTACACGAGAAGTGACCACGGTCCACGCGACGGAGGTGGAAAGCGCCATCCTCGAGGCGGCGCGGGATCTTCTGGCGGAGAAGGGGCTGCAGGGGCTGTCGATGCGGCAGGTCGCAGATCTGGTGGGAGTCAGCGCAACGGCCATCTACCACTACTTCGAGAACAAAGACGAGTTGGTCAGACGGGTGGTGCAGCTTGGCTTCCATCAGTTTGGGGAGTACCTGAAGGAGGCCGCTGAAACCCATCCCCGAGGTTCGCTTGAGCGGGTACGGGCGCTGGGGGAAGCCTACCTCCAGTTTGCCCTCGAGAACCAGACGTATTTTCGCGTGCTGTTCAGCATCCAGCATCCCGCCCCCGCGTCACTCGACGAACTGCCGGAAGGCGGCGGCTACGGGCTGTTGAGGCAGGCGGTGGTGGACGCCGTCAGCGCCGGCACCATGCGTGAGGCCGATCCGGACGTGGTGGTTATGTACCTCTGGAGCATCGCCCACGGCCTGTTGACGCTCACGATGGCGTGCGACCTCGAGAGGTGCCCCGAGTTTGGCCCTGGGAGCAGGAGGCGAACGCCGGTGGAGCTGTTTCGGGCATTCGAGCTGTTGGTGCGGGATGGCATTGCTGCGCCCGCCGGCGAACGGGCCTCGCAGGGTGACCGGATTGTCTTGCAGGGGGACTGAGGGTATGGCACGGAGATTCTGGTGGACCGGTCCGGGAGCTGCCGCCGGGGTGGTGTTGTGGACTCTAGTGGTGGTGCCCCAGCTGCAGGCGCAGGCGTCCGCCGCCGACACCTATTCGTTGCGGCGCGCCATTCAGATCGCCTTGGCCAATAGTCGAACGCTGGAAGATGCGGAGCAGGGTCTGGAAGTGGCTGGCCAGCAGGTGAGGGAAGCGTGGGCGAGTGTCTTGCCAGACATCTCTGCTAACATGTCGTATTCCCGCAACCTCAAGGTCCAAGAGATCTTCCTACCCGAGTTCTTCTTCGACCCCACCGCCCCGCCTGATGCGGTGCGGCCGGTCCGGGTGGGTTCGGACAACAACTGGCAGGCGGGGTTGTCGGTGAGCCAGCCACTCTTCGAGTACGGCGTGTTCATCGGGGTGGGAGCGGCGTCTCGGTTTCGTGCCCTCCAAGGGGAGCGGGTCCGCGGCACGGCCCAGCAGGTCGTGTCGGCGGTTCGGCAAGCGTATTTCGATGCCCTCCTCGCCCTCGAGTCGCAGCGCTTGACCGAACAGAGCATTGCCCGGGTGAGGCAGACGCTCGATGAGACCCGGGCCATGAATCGGGTGGGTCTCGCCAGCGACTACGATGTGTTACGCCTCGAGGTGCAGTACTCGAATATCCAGGCGAATCTGCGCCGGTCGCAGAACGCAGTTGCCGCGGCCAAGCGGAGCTTGCTGGTCGAGATGGGTCTCGATCCTGGTAGGCCCATCGATCTCGAGGGTCGGCTCAACGAGATCGACCTGGAGGTCCCCGAGCGGAACGATCCCGTGAACGCAGAGCTGCTCTACCTGGCAGGAGTGGAGGAGGTCGCCGCGCCGTACGATGAGCTGCTGCAGACGGCACTGCGGCGGCGCACCGATCTGCGGCAGCTCCGCTCCACCATCTTGCTGGAAGAGGCCCGGCTGGCTGTCGAGAAGGCCGAGTTCTACCCGCGGATCTCGGTGTTCTCCAACTACAATATCATGGCTCAGGAGAACGGAGCGCCGAGTTTCTTCGGCGAGAGTCCCAATCAGCGTACCTCGACTGCGGCGGCTGGCGTTCGCATCGAGCTCCCGATCTTCTCGGGCTTCAGCCGCTTTGCCCGGGTGCGGCAGGCTCGGTGGACGGTGCGGCAGAACGAAACACGCCTGGAGCGGGCGGAGCAGGATGCGGCAAACCAGGTCCGAACCCTGCTCGACGCGGTACAGGAGGCCCGGCAACGCGCTGCGAGCCAGCGGCGGGCCGTTGACCAGGCGGGGCGGGGGTTCGAGATCGCCTCGGCCCAGTATCGAGAGGGAGTAGGGTCCCAACTGCAGATCACGGACGCCGAGGTGGCTCTGCGGGAGTCCGAATTCAATTACGCCCAGGCGGTGTATGACTACCTCACCGCCCGGGCCCAACTGGAAATGGCAATCGGAATGGTGCCGGATGCTGCCGGTGGGTTCCCCACGCAGGGCGGCATGTGAGGAGATAACGAGAATGGCCAGAGACTCGAGGTGGCGGCGCACGGAGTCCCGCTGGGGCTCGCTGGGGCTCCTGGTGGGCGTGCTGGGGATCGCCACGGCGGTGGTCGGATGCTCGCGGTCGGAGGGCTCGGAGGCTGGCTCTGACCAGGTTGTACCTGATGAGGACCCGACCGGTGCGCGCGTGGTCAACGTGGGGGTCACTCCGGTGGAGCTCACGAGCTTCGTTGACTACATCCGCATCGTCGGCGAGGTGGAAGCGGTGCACGACGTCACTATATCCGCGGAGGAATCGGGGACGATCGCACGGTTCTTCGTGGAGAAAGGAGCCCGGCTGCGCCAGGGGCAGCGCATCGCGAAGATCGATGATGCCGTGCTCAAGGCGCAGGTTGATGAGGCGCGCGCTCTTGCCGAACTGGCCCGGGAACAGTACGAGCGCCAGCGGAGGCTGTGGGAGGAAGAGAAGATCGGGAGCGAGATAGCCTATCTCCAATTGAAGTCGAGTGCCGAGGCGGCAGCGGCACGACTGGAGATGTTGCAGGCTCGACTGGCGCGAACTGAGATCCGTGCCCCAGTCGCGGGCATCTTCGATGAGAAGTCCGTGGAGGCTGGTGAAATGGTGGCGCCCGGCGCGCCGGTGGCCCGGGTGGTGGCGACGCGGCAGGTGAAGATCGTGGGCGGAGTGCCTGAGAGGTACGCCCTCACGGTGAACCCAGGAGACAGCGCCCGGATCACGCTGGACGTGCTTGCAGGCCGGGAGTTCGTCGGCACCATCCAGTTCGTGGGAACGAGCGTGGATCCCCGGAACCGCGAGTTTCCCATCGAGATCGTGCTGGACAACCCTACCGGCCTGGTGAAGCCGCGGATGCTGGCCAACGTGCAAGTCGAGCGGGCCCGCCTCGACAGCGTGGTGGTGGTGCCGCAGGAAGTAGTACAGCGGACGGAAGACGGGTATCAGGTGTTCGTGGTGCAGAACCATGAGGGTGGGCATTCGGCGCTGGCCCGGAGCGTCACCCTCGGGCCCTCCCACGCCAACCAGGTGGTCATCGAGTCGGGGCTGACCGCGGGGGACCGGCTGATCACTGCCGGCCACCGCCTGGTGGATGACGGCAGCCTGGTTCGGGTGATCGGGACCCAGGGGGCCGAGCGATGAGCGACCGCGAAGGGGATACCGGCTCGTTCCGGGTGCCTGGCTCGGAGGGGCGTCGGTCGGAAGACTCCGGGACGTCCCGCTCGCCTAAATCGGCCAAGGAGCCCGGGAGGGTCAGCGGATCCCACCGGTTGCCGGGGGGCGCCGATCCCCGGCACATGCGCAAGTTCAAGGAGTTCTGGCTCACCTCCTTCGCCATCGATCATCCGACGAGCGTGGTCGTCCTGACCGTGATCGTCATCTTCATGGGGATTGGGTCGTACCTCCGGGTCCCCAAGGAGTCGATGCCGGAGATCGTCATCCCCGACATCATCGTGAACACGATCTACCCCGGCGTTGCCCCGGGGGACATCGAGACGCTCATCACCCAGCCCCTCGAAGATGAGCTGAACACGATCGCGGACGTGGAGACCATCACGTCCAGTTCAGTGGAGGGCTTCTCGAGCATAAACGTCGAGTTCGAAGCCGGCATGGACATGAACGAGGCGCTGCAGCGGGTGCGCGAGAAGGTGGACATCGCCAAGCCCGAGCTACCGCTGGCCGCGGAGGAGCCCCAGATCTTCGAGATCAACCTGTCTGAGTTCCCCATCATGCAGGTCAATATCGCGGGGCCGTACAACCTGGTGCGGTTGCGCGATGTCGCCGAGGACCTTCAGGATCGCCTGGAGCAGATCCCCAGCGTGCTGGAGGTTCGTCTGGCCGGGGGCCTGGAGCGGGAAGTTCAGGTCGACGTCGATCTCGCCAAGCTCAAGTTCTACGACCTCACCTTCGACGACGTCATCGACGCGGTCCGCTTCGAGAACGTCACGGTGCCCGGTGGGTCGATCGATGTAGGTGATCTGAAGTATCTCGTGCGTGTCCCCGGCGAGTTCGAGACCACCGAGCCCATTGCCGACATCGTGATCATCACGCGCCGCGGGCGCCCCATCTACATCCGGGACGTAGCGACGGTGGATTTCGGGTTCAAGGAGCGGGATAGCTTCGCGCGGCTGGACGGCAACTCGGTGATCTCTCTCTCCGTCGTGAAGCGCAGCGGCAGGAACATCATCGAAACGGCCGACGCCGTGCGGGCCGTCATTGACGAAGCCGAGCCGACCTTCCCGCCCGGGACCGTCGTGAAGCTGACCTCGGATCAGTCCGAGGACATCCGCGACATGGTGAGCAGCCTCGAGAACAACATCATCTCGGGCCTCATCCTGGTGGTGGCCGTGCTGCTCTTCGTGCTCGGTGTGCGCACTGCACCCTTCGTGGGGCTAGCGATTCCGCTCTCCATGCTCCTGTCGTTCAGCGTGATGCAGCTGGCGGGCTTCTCGATGAACATGGTGGTGCTGTTCAGCCTGATCCTGGCGCTGGGGATGCTGGTGGACAACGCCATCGTGGTGGTGGAGAACATCTACCGCTTCCGAGAGCGGCGCTTCGACCGGGTGAGAGCGGCCAAGTATGCGACGGCGGAGGTGGCGGTTCCCATCATCGCGTCCACTGCCACAACGCTGGCCGCGTTCCTGCCCATGGCTTTCTGGCCGGGCATCGTGGGCGAGTTCATGAAGTACCTGCCGCTCACGCTGATCATCACGCTCAGCTCGTCGCTGTTCGTGGCTCTGGTGATCCTGCCGACTCTGGGCTCCCGAATGCTCGATACCGAGGACGCGCCGGTTGGCATGACGCCGGGGATGCGCAACGTACTCATTGCCGGGGGAGCCATTGCCGTCTTGATCATGCTGGTAAGCAACTGGCTCACGGCAGTGCTCCTCCTGCTCACCGGGGCGCTGGTCTACGGGTTCCATCACTACTTGGGTCACCCAGCGGGGCACTGGGTCATGACCAGCGGCCTGCCGCGGGTCATACGGCGGTACGAAGTGGTGCTGCGGTGGGCCCTGGCGCATCGCCTCCGCATGGTGGCCGGTGCGGCTGCAGCCCTCATACTCGCGGTTGCCGTCTTCGGCTTCCTTAACGCCGGCGTCGAGTTCTTCCCTGAGGACATCCCGCCGCGCACCGCATACGTGCAGGTGGAAGGGCCGTTGGGTACCCGGGTCGAGCAGACGGACCGGATCGTTCGGGACATCGAACGGCAGCTTGCTGGGCTTCCCGGGCGTGAGGATGTCGAATCGGTGGTGGCCACGGTGGGTTCCAGGGTATCAGCGGGCTTCGACGGTGGCAGCGGGACTCACCTGGGCACGGTGGCCATCAACTTGTTGGACTACCAAGACCGGCAGCATGACGCCTTCGAGACGCTGGCCGGCATTCGCGAGTCCGTGGGAGCGGACATCGCCGGCGCCGACATCTCGGTGGAAGAGCCGGATATGGGGCCGCCCACCGGCCTCCCGATCAACGTCGAGATCACCGGGGACGATCCGCCAACCCTCAAGCGCTTGGGAGACGAGGTCGTGTCTCTCCTCGAGAATTCGCCGATCTTTTCCAAGCTCGATGGTCTCGAGAGCGACATGGCGGAAGGCCGGCCCGAGTTGGTGGTGGACGTGGATCGGGAGAAGGCGGCGCTCCACGGACTGAATACCACCGACATCGGGACGACCATCCGCAGTGCCATCAACGGGACTGAGGCGTCGACCTACCGTGACGGCAACGACGAGTACGACATCACTGTGCGGCTGGCCAAGCCGTATCGCGAAGACTTGAACTCACTGGCGGACCTCACGGTGACGTCGGACGACGGCGCCCAGATCCCGCTCTCGTCTGTTGCGACATGGCGCGTGGACAAGGGCTACGGCGACGTCAACCGCAAGGACCTGGATCGGGTCGTGACGGTCTCGTCCGAGGTGCGGCCTGGGTACAACGCCAACGCGGTGCTCGCCGAGGTGCAACAGGAGCTGGAGCCGTTCGCGGCCTCGCTGCCGACGGGGTACAGCCTGCGCTACACGGGACAGCAGGAAGAGCAGCAGGAGTCGGAGGCGTTCCTGACAGGAGCCTTCATCCTCGCGCTCTTTCTGATCGCGTTCATCCTGATCTCACAGTTCGACTCCGTGACCAAGCCGCTGATCATCCTCAGCTCGGTCGTTCTCTCCACGATCGGTGTGCTCATCGCTTTGATGATCTTCCGGATGCCGTTCGGCATCATCGCGACCGGAGTGGGGGTCATCAGCCTGGCGGGTGTGGTGGTCAACAACGCCATCGTGCTGATTGACTACATCGACATCCTGCGGACGCGAGACAGGCTGGAGCGTCTAGAAGCCATCGTGCGGGGTGGGATGACCCGTTTCCGGCCGGTCATGCTCACGGCTGTGACCACGATCCTGGGCCTGCTGCCGTTGTCGGTGGGTCTGAACTTCGACTTCCAAGGCTTGTACAGCCGGCTCCAGCCGGAGCTCTACTGGGGGGGCGAGCAAGCAGCATTCTGGGGGCCCATGGCCATCGCGATCATCGCGGGGCTGGCGTTCGCAACCTTCCTCACGTTGGTGCTGGTACCGGTGATGTACTCGCTGTTCGACGACTTCGATGAGTTCGCGAAGCGCTATTTGACGCGCAGCCACGAGGAGCAGGCGACCACCGGTAAGGCTGCTGACCGGCCTGGCAGGTCCAGCGCGACGCCATCAGGCGAGCCAGTCACGGTATAGCTCGGGCCGGCGATCGTTCCAGAAGAGAGTGCGCGCGGGGGATGACGCGCATCGGCTGAGATCGAGGTCCACGATGACCAGGTCCTCCTCGAGCCGGTTCCCCCGCGCAAGCACGTGCCCAGTGGGATCCACCACGAAGGACTCGCCAGCAAAGGTCAGTCGCTCCTCGCGTCCCACCCGGTTGCACAGGGCGGCGAAATACCCGTTCTGAAACGCCGCCGCTCGCACCTCCGCCTCGAACATTCCCTCGGGCCACTCGTCCAGCGCTCCCGCCTGCGGGATCACCACGAGCTCTGCACCACCTACCCCTAGGGCACGCATGTACTCGGGGTAGTGCCGATCGTAGCAGATGGCGACACCGACCCGCCCCACCCGTGTAGCGTACACCGGGGCGCCACGGTCCCCTGGCGCGTAGTACGCTCGCTCGTGAAAACAAGCATAGTCGGTGATGTGGACCATCCGCGTGGTACCGAGGAAGGCTCCGTCCGCGTCGAACACCGGCGAGCTGTCGAAGTACCGCCCGTCAGCCGCTTCGTACATGTTGAGCACCGTGACTAGCTCGAGCTCGCGGGCCTTCTCAGCGACGGCCTCAGTAGTCGGCCCCGGTATTGGCTCCGCCAGCTCACGGGCCGTGGGGTACTGCTCGTACTGAGGAAAAAAGGGGTAGAGCGCCAGCTCCGGGAATGCGATGAGCCGCGCACCACGGCTGTTTGCGGATTCCATTGCCCCGAGCACGCGCTGCAGGTTCTCGGGGGCGTCCGTCGTAACAGGCATCTGGGCCAGGGCGATGCGAACGGTCATGGCATCCTCTACGAGCTGCTCAATCTGGACGTCTTGCCAGGGTCAGTAGTGATCCCTCTGTCGTGTTCCACGATTCTGACGCCTCCTCCGGCGGGAGCCTCACCCGCCGTTGCTCGATCACGCCGAGGCCGCTGTCCTCCAGCATCCGCCGCCAGCCGGCCTCGTCGAGTAGCGTCATGTCGAGCCCCACATCGGTTGGCCAGCCATGGCTGGCGGCGTTCTCCTGGTAGTAGTCCACCATGCAGGCAAATAGGCCTCCGGGCTTGAGGAGCCGCTGGACTTCCTGGACTGCCCCGTTCAGGTCCGGCAGGTAGTAGAGAACTTCCATCGAGAACACGACGTCGAAGCGTCCGTGGGGCAGGTTGTGTGATGGAAAGGCAGCCTGCAGGTACTCCACGTTCGGTAGGCCGGCGGACGCCGTCCGGGCCCGCGCAACCATTTCTGCCGACAAGTCGAGGCCCACGGCTTTCCCCTGGGGGGCCGCACCAGCCGCCCAGCGCACCGTGTATCCGTTTCCGCAACCGATGTCGAGATACCAGGCGTCTCGTGGGAGATCCAGCTCCTGGAACACGCGTCTGACAAACGGAGCATGGCTCTGCTCCATTTCGTCTGCTCGACCGTCCCGGGCCCAGGAGTCAAACAGGTATCGAACCTGGGTGAGTCGGGCCCGGTGGATGGGTGTCACGTCTGCTCTGGTCCGGTTGCTACGTTGGAGACGGCACCTAGGAAGCGCTCAGCTCCCGACGGCGCCCCAAAGCTCGCGGCCTTCCTCTGGTTGGTCTCTCCCATTTGGCGGCGCTCAGCAGGATCAATGAGAAGTCCCTCCAGCGCACGGGCCAGGGCTGCGTCGTCCCGCCGGGGAACGACTCGGCCGTTCACGCGGTCCTCGACCAGCTCCGCGACGGCGGTGTCGCGGCAGCACACCACCGGCTTCCCGGCTGCCATGGCCTCGAGGTACACCAGACCGAATCCTTCTTGGAGGCTGGGAAGGCAGAACACATCGCACATCGCGTAAGCCCGCACCAGGTCGTCGTAACTTACCTGGCCCGCGAAATAGACACAGCCATGGAGGTTGAGGGCTCGCGCCAGCCTGTCGAGACTCCGCCGCCGCGGCCCGTCGCCCACAATTCGCACTTGCAGACCCGGGATGCGCTCCCTGAGAGCGGAGGCTGCCCGCACCAGCGCAGCGATGTTCTTCCTGGGATACATCCGCGCGACACAGAGTACCATGGGAGGGCGGTCCGCCGCCGGCATCGGCTCCGCATGTCGTAGCGCTCGGTGCCACCGATCATAGTCGAACGCCGGCGGTACGACGGCGATACGGTCCGATGCGATGCCGTACACGTCGGCAATCCGCCGCCGACTATATTCGCTCAGCGTCACGACCAAATCCGCTCGGCGCGCAGCACGGCGCTCCGCCCGGGCCTGGAGTCGCATCGAGGCGGCGACGAGCCCCTTCTCGAATCTCGCCTCGTCGGCGAGTTGTCCCAGCACGTAGGTTATGAACGGCGACCGCAGCCGACCGGCCAACCGGTAGCCGTCCATGTCGAACCCCACCACCATGTCGGCGGATTCGGCCATCGCCGGCGTGAGACCCAGGTTGAAACGGAACCGCTGCACCGTGTCGGGGAGCCAGCCGTCGTATCCCGACGGCTGGACCACACGCACCCGGTGTCCCAAGCTCTCGAGACCCTGCCGCAACGTCGTGGCGGCGACGTACGTGCCAGTCCCTTGCCGCGCGGTCTGCGGTGTGGCGGTGATCAGCGTGATCCGCATGGCGGGGGAGCTAGGCGCGCTGGACCAGTCGTATGAAGGCGCGGCGTACCCTGGCCTGCCAGGGATGTTGGGCGTCGCGCAGAGCGCCCGCGAACGCGTCGGCGGACTCGAACCGATCATCCGGACGATGCGCAGCTCCCTTCTGCAGTACCCGGAGGAGGCGCTCCGGAACATCGGACCGAACGGTGGTGACCAAGGGCAGCTGCCCCGCCGCCTGACGTGCGATGATGGATTCCACCGTACCGCCTCCGAAGGGCACGTTTCCCGTGATCCCAAAGTAGGCGGCCAGTGATATGGAGTAGAGGTCGGTGCGGCCGTCCACCGCTTCGCCAAGAAGCTGCTCTGGTGCGGCGAATGCAGGCGTGCCGGAGTGCGAGATGACTCCACCGATCCCCTCGGTCGGCTGCAGCGCCACTGCTAGCCCGAAGTCGGCGATGCGCAGGCTGCCGGTGGCGTCCTCGATGAGGAGGTTCTCAGGTTTGAGGTCGCGGTGTACCAATCCCCGCTCGTGTGCGTGCTTTAGCGCCGTCAGCGCTTCCTCAAGCAGGCGTAACACCCGCTGCACCGGTTGCGGTCCTTCGGTTTCCACCAGGCGTGCCAGGTTCTTGCCCCGCACGTACTCCATGGTGTACCACAGCAGCCCGGCGCGGCCGCCGATGTCGTACGTGTTGGCTATGTGCGGATGCATGACCTGGGCCGCCACCCGCGCCTCGCGCCGGAAGCGATCGACCACAGCCGAGTCGGCGGTGAGGTGGGGGTGAAGCACCTTGAGCGCAACCTCGCGCTCCAGGGCGAGATCGCGCACCCGGTACACCCGCCCGAACCCACCCGAGCCGAGTTCCTCCAGGAGCTCGTATTCGTCACCCAGTGCACGACGCAGCCGTTTCTCCCACACCTGGGAGTCTTGGCTCGTCGACGCAAGCTCGGGAGCGAATGCAACGGGCGCCTGGTACTCTCCCAGGTCGGACACGAGGTCCTCGCCCATCTCGCCGGCCGTGAGGTAACGGTCCGTGGGTTCGGGCGAGAGGGCCCGCATGATCACGCGTTGCAGAGCCTGCGGACAGGCGTCTCTCAACTCCCGTGGGGGAACGATCGATGCCGGATCTGCCGCGGGCGGCGTTCCGGTCGTGGCGAAATACAGCAAGGCGCCGGCCCCGTAGACGTCACTCCACGGCTCGCCGGCGCTGCCGTCACGGACCTCCGGGGCGAGATAGGGGGACGCCGACGTATCCTCGTCCGGCGGTGCGACATCGAGGCATGCGTTGCAGTACCGAAGGTCGGTCACGTAGGTCCGCTCGGTCGTCTCGATCATCACCGTCGCCGGCACGATCCGCCGAATCACGATACGTCGGGAATGCGCATACTCCAGCGCGTTCGTCACATTGCGACTCAGCTGCAGCACCGCCGGTATCGGACGCGGGCCCCGTGCGACAGCGGCAGCGAGACTCTCCCCTTCGATCCACTTGACGATGCGGTAGGCCCATTCCCGGCGGTGGCCCGCCGAATAGACCGGCCGCAGCACTGGGTGGTCGAGGGCCGCCATGAGTTCCGTCTCGCGCTCGAACCAGGTGCGGAGGCGCGTGCCCGGCTCCAGATGAGCTCGCAGCGCCACGCGTCGCTTGAGGACTCTGTCCCACGCCACGAACAGCGCCCGAATCGGCGAGGAGGCGACGAGCTGAAGGATGTCGAGGGAGTCCCCGAACAGCTCCTCGGCGCGCTGGAATAGCGCGACGGGATCGGTGTGCTGGGGGGTGTGGTCCCGGTCCATCATCGTAGTGTGCGGAGCGCAGGTCAAAGATAACCCTTGCGGGCGGCGGTCCGCGGTCGAGTGCTCTGTAGTCGGTGGTCATGTTGTCGGAGGACCTCAGGCATCCAGCAATGAGCCACCGACCACAGAACCACTAACTACACAGCCACCACCACCAACTACAGAACCAGGAACCGCGCGGCGGCGGCAGCCCCGCCGCCGCGCACCACTCCCACAGCCGCAGGAGCGGCAGAAGCGGCAGCAGCCCCCCGCCAACCGGGGTGGCGGCAGGGCAGCGCTGCCGCCAAAGTTTATCCCCATGCAGGCCATTCGAATCCGCGAATCCGGCGGTCCCGATGTGCTCGAGTTGGCAGAGGTGGAGCGACCGGCTCCCGCCCCGGGAGAACTTCTGGTGCGGGTCAAGGCAGCGGGCGTAAACCGTGCCGACATACTCCAGCGGCTAGGACGGTATCCCGCGCCCCCCGGTGTGCCCGCCGACATCCCAGGGCTGGAGTACGCCGGAGTGGTGCAGGAGGTAGGCAGAGGGGCGGCGCCGTGGCGGTCGGGCGACCGTGTGATGGGGATCGTGGCGGGGGGCGCGTATGCCGAATTCGTGACCACTGACCCACGGCATCCCATGCGGATCCCGGGCGCCTGGACATTCGAGCAAGCTGCGGCCGTGCCCGAGGCGTTCCTGACCGCCCATGACGCGCTCCATCGTGCCGTGGGGCTGCGGGCCGGTGAGCGGATCCTGATACACGCGGTGGGAAGCAGTGTCGGTCTTGCGCTGCTCCAGTTGGCGAAGGCTGCTGGCTGCTCGGTGGCAGGAACCTCGCGAACCAGTGATAAGCTGACGCGGGCGGAGGCGCTGGGCCTCGACCGGCCTGTCCTGGTCCGTGACGTGTTCGATCCGGAGGTTGACCTCCAGAGTTGGGCGGACGTGATCTGCGATCTCGTGGGCGGGCCCTACCTGGCGGGCAATCTGGCGGCGGTTGCGCCTCGCGGGCGGATCGTGGTGATCGGCCTCACCGGAGGACGCTCCGCCGATATCGACTTGGGCAGCCTATTGCGTAAGCGGGTGGTGCTCGTAGGGACCACGCTGCGCGGCCGCAGTGCGGACGAGAAGGCCACCGTGGTACGCTCCTTCGTAGATGGGGCGTTATCACAGTTCGAGGACGGAGCCCTCCGTGCGGTCCTCGACCGGGTGTTTCCCATGGCTGATGCTTCCGAGGCGCACCGCTACGTGGAGGCGAATCGCAACTTCGGGTCGGTGGTGTTGAGCTGGGCCTGACGGCCCGGGGGAGATGGGGGAGAGGCGGGAGAGGGGGTAGATGATGAGCAGGTGGGTGGCAGGAAACCGCCGACAGGCGGCGGCAGCACACCGGCTGCCGCTTCTGCCGCCGGGGTGGAGCGGTGCAGGCTGGGTGGCTGCCGCCTCTGCCGCCGATGGGGTGGTGTAGGCCGGGGGAACTGCCTCCGGTGTGGTGAAGCTTCAACGAACGACATAAGTTTTCTGCGACATGGCCTACCTCAAGCTCCGCAACCTGGCGAGCGGCGAGACGCTCGAGTTTGAGACTCCCGAGATCCGGATTGGGAGAGAGCCTGATTCGGAGCTCGTGCTCTCGGGTGAGGGGAGCGGGGTTGTATCCGGACGGCACGCTCGCGTGTTCGAGCGGGGTGGCGGCTGGTGGCTGGAGGATTCGGGGAGCCGTAACGGGACCTTCCTGAACAACCGACGGCTGAAGCCCGGCGCGGCGGAGCAGCTCACCGCCGGTGCCGTCGTCGGCTTTGGCGAGCGGGGGCCCCGGTTTCGAGTGGAAGCCGTTGCCAAGCGGCGCATTGCCGACACCCTGGTCGAGGGACCGACCGCAGTTCGGCCGTCGGCGGCGACGGTGCCGATGGAAGGGATTGACGCGACCGCACCGGCGGCCCCCGTGGCGCAGGCAAAGCCCTCTGCGCCGCCGCCACCGCCGCAGGAATTGCGCGTGGTCTTGATGGAAGCCCGCACCGGGGAGCAGCACCGGGCGTCGGGCGGTCGGCTCCGCATCGGTAGGGGAAAGGAATGCGAGCTGCGGCCTGTGGGTCCGGATGATACGTCCGTCTCCAGGGTTCACGCCGAGATCGTTCTCAAGCCTGACGGCAAGGTGGTCGTGCGCGATGCCCAGAGCCGCAACGGCACCTACCTGGGCAATGAGCTGCTCACGACCGAGAGGGAGATCAGGCAGGGTGACCGCCTCAAGTTGGGGGCCGCGGGGCCCGAGCTTCTGGTAGCCCACCTCACCATGCCGGGTGAGCGCCCCGCCGAAGAGAAGAAGGAACGACGGAAGAAGCGGCTGTCGTCCGCCGCCGCCCGGGCCGTGGAGAAGCTCGGCGTCGCGCGGCGCAGCTTCGGCGGGAAGGGCGCGACGGTGTTCTTCAGCGAGATGTTCGCAGAGACGTCCCGCAAGAGCGCCCGCCGAGTGCGCATCGTGGTGTGGTCCTCCGTGGTGGTGGTGGCTGGGGCGGCGGGCGGGTTCTACTACTACAAGGATCAGCTCGATCAGCGGTTCGAGCGGCAGCAGCAGCAGCTGGCTGCGCAGCAGGCCGTGGCGGACTCGATCCGCAATGCCGCGGCTGCCGAGTATGACCGGCTGNNCGGAATGCCGCGGCTGCCGAGTATGACCGGCTGCGGCAGGAGCTGGATGAGGCCAGGGCCGGCTCGGCCCCCGCGGCGGTGGTGGAGAGCCTCCGGGTGGCCCTCGGTGAGGCGCAAGCCCGCACGACGGCTCTGGAGGCGGCGTTGGAGCGTGCCGAGGCGTCGCTAAGTCAGCAGCTCGCCGCCGGCGATTCGATGAGGAGACAGGCTCAGAACGAGCTGCAGCGGTTGCGGGGAGAGTTGAACCGCGCGAGTACGGCGACGGCATCGAGCGATCTGCTGGATAGCCTGCGCAATGCGGTGCAGGCTGCGGAAGATCGCGCCACGGCGATCGCGGCGCAGTTGCGTACTGTGCGAGGGGGAGGTGCCAACCTTGCCGCTCTCGCCCAGGCCAATCAAGCCGCGGTAGGGCTCGTTACGGCCTATGTCGGCCCGGAGATCTACGACGGATCAGGATTCGCCATTACACCCTCCGGGTATTTCGTGACCAACCGCCATGTGGTCATGCATCGGGGGCGCTCCCCCGATTCCGTCTTCGTGACGATGGCGGACCAGCAACGCATGCGGCGGGCGGAGGTGGTGCGGGCGGCCCCGGCCAGCGGCCCGGATCTCGCCGTGCTCAAGATCTCCGGCCACGACGGAAGTCGTGTGGCGAGCATCGACTGGTCCGGCAGCAACGCGCAGCAAGGTGAACCCGCCGCCCTCATCGGCTTCCCGGCAGGTTTGGGCAACGCGTTGGACGCCACCCGAACCGTCAGGACCACAATGACCGCGGGGATCTTCAGCAAGGTGACTGCCGACGTCATCAACTTCGACGGCTTCACCATCGGCGGTTCCAGCGGGAGCCCGATCTTCAACTCGGCTGGCGACGTGGTCGCGGTCCATCGAGCCGGACTCGCGGAGGCAACCGGCCTGGCGTTCGCGGTCCCGGTTCCGAAGCTGGTGCCGCTCCTTCCGGCGGCGGCCAAGACAGAGCTGGGGCTGGGGCAGTGAGCGGTAAGGAGTAAGGAGTGAGGGGTGAGGAGTGAGGAGGACTAGCCTCCAACCCGACCGCAGGAGACTTCGGTCTCACTTCCCAAGCCACAACTCGTTGCGCCTTGTTCCTTACTCCTCACTCCTTACTCCTCACACCTCACTCCTTCCCGTTTCCCGCTTTCTGTCCCGGCGGAGTCACCCCTGACGGCCCCCACCGTCGTCTTTATCGTCCCCCACACTCACTGGGACCGGGAGTGGTACGAACCCGCGGCGCGGTTCCGGCAGCGCCTGGTCGCGATGCTGGACGAGGCCGTCGAGCTGATGGCATCCGATGCGGGGATCGGGCCGTTCCTGCTCGACGGTCAGACGGTGCTGCTGCAGGACTACCTGGCCGTGCGTCCTCAGCAGGCGGACCGGGTCGCGGCGCTGGTTCGAGCCGGGAAACTGGTTGTCGGCCCGTGGTATGTGCTGGCCGACGAGCTGCTCTCGTCCGACGAAGGATTGGTGCGGAATCTGCTCGTGGGGCGGGCCGATGGGCGGCGGTACGGTGATTGGCTCGCCCTGGGCTACAGCCCCGACGCCTTCGGGCACCCGGCAGCACTGCCGACTATTCTCGCGGGGTTCGGGATCGAGTATGCCATGGTCCTGCGGGGCTACGGGGGCGAGCCGGGTCAGGAGCGGGATCTGTTTCGCTGGATCGGGCCCGACGGCGCCGCCGTGCTGGCATACCACTTCCCGCCCGCGGGCTTCGAGATCGGCGTGAACCTGCCCGAAGAGCGCGCAGCCCTCAGGCAGCGCTGGGAGGAGATGCGCGCGATGTTGGCGCCCCGGGCGGTCGCATCGGTCCTGCTCGTCATGAACGGCGCCGATCATCATGCCCTGCAGCCGGGCGTTCATCGCATAGTGGCACGGCTGAATGAGCTGGTGGACGACCACGAGTTCAGGCTCGCCTCACCAGCCAAATACTTCGCGGCGTTGCCGGCAGCGTTGGATGTGCCAGAGGTGCGGGGCGAGCTGCGATTCTCCTACCGCTATTCTTGGACTCTGCAGGGCGTGCATTCCACCCGCTGCCGGCGCAAGCAGGCGGTCGCCGAAGCAGAGCGGCTCATGCTTCGCTGGGCGGAACCCCAGGCGGCACTGGCCTGGATCGGTGGCGGGCCCGATCGTCGGCCGCTGCTCGATGTGGCGTGGCGGGCGCACCTGCTCAACTGTTTCCACGACTCGATTGGGGGATGCACCACCGACGAGGTGGCGCGAGATGTGGCCTGCCGGGCAGGTCAGGTCTCGGTCGAGGCCCGGGGAATTCTGGTGGACGCCCTGCACGACCGGCTGGATCAGGATCGGGTGCGGGCCCGTCACTCGACTGATCGCTGGTCGCCCACGCTGGTCCTGGTCAACCCATCCCCCTCCCAGCGGAGCGGCGTCGTCGAGGCGACGATTGCCTTGTTTCGAGAGCGCGTGGTCGTAGGGCGGCCTGCTGATCGGCGCGGCATGCCGGCTCCGGCGTGGCCGGCTCCACCGAGTCTCGTGGCCTCGGACGGAACCGTCGCGCCGCTGCAGGTTCTCGATTGGTATCCCGGCTTTGAGCGGCTCGATAGTCCTCGGGATTATCCCATCCAGGACGAGGTGGCGGCGTTTCGGGTTGCGCTCGAGGTTCACGACGTGCCCGCCCTCGGCACAAAGGCGTTCCACGTTCAATCGAAGCCGGCACAGACGAGCACCGGCGAGCACGTGTGGGTGAGTGGACGTCGCTTGCTGGGAGCCTGGTTCAGCGTCGAGCAGGGTTCGGAACCGGGCTTCTCGATCCACGATCGGGCGGGGGATCGCTGGTTCACGGGCGTGGGCGCGATCGTGAGCGAGCGGGACGAAGGAGACAGCTACACGTTCGAGCCGGAGCCCGGTGACAGGCCCCTGCACGCGCAGTGGGGATCGACCCGTGCCGTCTGGAACGGGCCGCTGGTGGCAGCGGTCGCCCGGGACTTCACCGTGGGCGATCGTGCCCGGGGGATGCTGTACGCGAGGCTGGACGCCAGATCTCGCCTGGTACGCCTGGTGGTGGAGGGGGAGAATCTGAGGGGGAACCACCGGCTCCGGATGGTCTTCCCGTTGCCCGAGGGATGCTCAGGGGAGCAGTGCATAGCCGACATGCAGTACGGGCCGGTGTTCCGGGTGCGTGAGACGTTCAGTGTGGATGACTTCCCCAGGGAGTGGCCGGTCAGGGCGGCTCCCATGCACCGCTATGTGAGCGTGCCGGGAGGCCTCACCGTGTTCGCCCGCGGGCTGTTCGAGTACGAGTTGAAGGAGGGGGCTGTTGCTGTGACCCTGCTCCGGGCCGTGGGCGATCTGTCCCGGGGCAATCTCCGGTCTCGGCCGGGTCATGCCGGATGGCCCAGCGTCACTCCCGAAGCTCAAGAGCTGGGAAAGTTCCGCGCCGAGCTGGCGGTGGCGCCGCGTAGTGTGACGCGGGACAGCTCGCCGGCCGAGTGGGCTGAGATCGAGGGGCTCGCCGACGAGTTTCACGCCCCCTTGGCATCACTGATGCTGCAATACGGGATCGAAGTGCCGGACGTGGTTGTGGGACCGGAGCTCGAGGGCGACGGACTGGCGTTCAAGGCGGCGAAGCCGAGTGAGGGGGGGGACGCTCTGGTGCTCCGGTGTGTGAACCTGACGTCCAGTGCGATTCGGGGCGCGTGGAAGGTTCCGTTCCCGGTCGTCCGGGCGCGCCGCGTCCGCCTGGACGAGACGGGACAGGGTGAGCTCGCGCTATCAGAAGGGGGCACTCGGCTCGAGTTCGAGGCGGCGCCGCGGGAGGTCGTGACGGTTCAGGTGGAGCGGTGAGAGGTCCGCCGGTGCGCTGGGGAGTCTGACGCCCCCCATGGCAATCCCTGCGTTAGAAACGCAGGCTCGGCGGTGGTGCGGTGTGCTTTGAAAAGCGCGGCACGGGTGGCTCCACGTGTTTCAAGACGGGTTTTCAGCCGAGCCCGCGTTTTAACGCGGAGGTGGCACGGCCGGCTTGTCGTGGCTAGGGGCGTAGCATGCTACGCCCCTACGGCTCTGGAAACGCAGATGCCGTTCTGTGCCGCAATTTGGTGGTGGTGAACGGGGGACGGGCTGGCGGCAGGCTCGCAACGGTGGGGTCCGTCCTCCTATAGCCGCAGCAGTCCCAGCACAGTGAGCGCCGTGCCCGCCCAGAAGAGGAACATCCACTTCACCATGTCGGCCCTGAGCCCGCCGAGCTGCTGCTCGAACTTCCCCTCGAGACGTGCGAAGCCGGCCTGCATCTCCCCGCGCAGCTCAGCGATCTCCTGACGCAGCTCCGCCTTCACCTCGCCGATCCTCTGCTCCAGCTTGGCGTCGAACTGGCTGAAGTTTTGGGCGTGTGGCTCCTGCGCTAGAAACGCAGGCTGGGCGCTGGTGTGGTGCGGTTTGAAAAGCTCTGCACGGGTAGCTCGCGTCTTTCAAGACGAGTCTTCAGCCGAGCCCGCGGCTTGACGTGGGGATCGCACGGCCGCGGATGATCCTCCGAGCGCGGATCGGTCCGTGGACGAGGGAGGTGATCGTTTCACCGAGATGAATCCGCGTTCGCTTGTCGATCAATCCGCGGCTATAGGGGGCGTAGCATGCTACCCCTGCCTGAACCGATCTTCATGAATCCCTCATTGGCATTGGCCCGGCTGCGCCATACCATCAGCAGGTGCGACAGATAGCCATCTCCCTCACCCTGATGCAGCGAGGTGTCCCACGCGCAGTGAATCCAGGCTGATCCTCACGGGCGGCATGTATGCCGGACTCCTGGGCTACGTCACGGTCGTCGTGCTCTTCGCCGTCATCAACGTCGTGGCTGGACGGTCCCCGTTCTACACCCCGGCGATGTTCGGCTCCGTGCTGTTCTACGGGTTGGAGGATCCCCGCGCCGTGGAGATCGCGCCCGGCCCGGTGCTGGCGTACAACATGGTCCACGTACTCGCGTTCGTCGCCCTGGGATTGTTCGCGTCCTGGCTGGTGGCCAAGGCCGAGGAGTATCCTGTGGCCCGTTTTGCGATTCTGTTCGTGCTGATCTTCGTTGCGGCCCACATCTACGCGGCGCTGCTTCTGTTCGCCCAGCCGCTCCTGGCTGGCGCAGCCTGGCTGCACATCGGCATCGTGAGCCTGGCAGCCGTGCTCGTGATGGGGTGGTACCTGCTGCGCCAGCACCCGCTCCTGAGGCAGGAGCTCAACAAGATTCCCATGGGGGAGGAGGGGGACTAATCGGTCGGACGGGCGGACGGGCGGACGGGCGGTCGTGCTGTCATGCCGTCTCTACCGTTCATGCCGTCATGCCGTCTTCCAGCCGCCACACCGTCGGCGCACCCACGACAGCAGATTGCCGTCCCCAGTCGGTGGTGATGTGGTTCGTGGTTCATTGCTGGATGCCGGCTGTCCTCCGACAACCCGACCAACGACTACTCACCGCTCAACCACGGACCGCCGCCCTCTGCCGCACTCCTGCCCCTCCTGCCCCTCCTGCCCCTTCTCCACCGGGTGGGGCGGTGCAGGGTAGTAGGATCAAGCACGTCCCGCGTCCCGTCCCCGATCAGATTGCAGCTCACCACGGCGAGTGCCACCGCCAGCCCGGGAAACGTGGCAACCCACGGGGCATTGACTAGGGCGTCGCGCCCGCCGGCGATCATGTTGCCCCACGACGGCGCCGGCGCCGGAACGCCCAGCCCCAGGAATGACAGCCCGGCTTCCAACATGATGGCATTACCCACGCCCAGTGCAGCGGCAACGATCAACGGAGTCGACGCGTTGGGAATGAGATGTCGCCACAGCAGGCGCATGCGTCCCAGGCCGGACGACCGAGCCGCTTCCACGAACGGCCGCGTCAGCAGGCCCTTCACCTCCGCCCTTGCCAGCCGCGCCACCGTCATCCAGCCCGTGAACCCGAGCACGAGCACCACCAGTACGAGGCTCGGCTCCCACAGTGTCACCAGGGCGAGGAGCAACACGATGCGGGGCATGGCCAGGGCGGCGTCGGTGATGGCCATGAGCGCCCGCTCGGTGACGCCCCCCGCCAGGGCCGAGGTGACACCGATGGCAGTGCCGAGGCCGATGGAGACGGCAACTGACAGAAAGCCTACTGCAAGCGAGATCCGCGCCCCATAGATCAGCCGCGAGTAGACGTCGCGACCGAACGCATCGGTCCCGAGCCAATGCATGACACCGTCCGATCCCACCGCCAGGGGAGCGAGAAATCGTGTAGCCAAGATGTCGCGCTGGGCGGCCGGGTCGGCGGGTGCCAGGATCGGCGCGAGCAGCGCGAGCGCGCAGAACACTCCGAGAATCGCCAGCCCTGTGGCGGCGCGGCCATCAGCGAGGAGCGTGCGCAGCGCCTTCATGCGGTGTCGCGCCTCAGTCTGGGATCGACGACGGCGTACAGCAGGTCGGCCAGCAAGTTCCCCAGCACCACGAGCATCGCGAAAATGGCAGTGGTCGCCATGACCACCGGATAGTCACGGGCTCCCACCGCGTCTACCATGACCCGTCCCATGCCGGGCCACGCGAAGATGACCTCCACGAAGACCGTGCCGGAGAACAGCGCCGGGAGCGAGAGGCCCAACAACGTGATGACGGGGAGCAGCGCATTGCGGAGCACGTGGCGGACTTCCACGACAACCGGGTGTAATCCCTTGGCGCGGGCCGTCCGCACGAACGCGTTGCCGCGGGCATCGAGGACAGCACCGCGGACGAAGCGCGCCATTCCCGCGGCACCGATGGCCCCCAGCGTGGCCAGAGGCAGGGCGAGATGGCGTAGCCGGTCGGCCAAACGCCCCCAGGGCGTCAGGAAGTCGGCGTCTAGCGCCGCGACACCCAGGGCGGGAAACTGCAGCCATCCTGGCCAGTCGAACCGTGCTGCGCTGTAGGCAAACACGAGCACGAGCATGATTGCCAGCCAGTAGGCCGGCATCCCATAGACGATCAGGGTCGCGACGGTCAGCCCCGTGTCGAGGGCCGTGCGGCGCTTGATGGCCTGGATGACACCCAGCAACACGCCCGCGAGGTACGTTATCAGCAGCGAGGTAGCCGAGAGCAGGACGGTATAGGGGAGTGCGTCGGCGATCACCCGGAGGACCGGGCGGTGTTGTACCAGGCTCACGCCCCAGTCGCCCCGGGCGAGGTTGCCGAGCCACGCCAGATAGCGCAGCGCGATGGGCCGGTCGAGCCCCAGGGCGCGGCGGGCCGCCTCCAGCTCGGCCTCTCCGGCACCAGGCGCCACCCACAACCTTGCGGGGTCGCCGGGCGCCAGGCTAATGAGAATGAAGGTGAGTGTGACGACGACGAAGACGACACCGGCGCCGAGGGCGAGCCTCCGAGCGAGTTGCCGCAGCATGCGCTACTCTCGCTCGGGTGCTCGGCGTACGTCAAGGGACGTGGACTCTCGTGGAGATTCCCGCCCTGAAGGGCGGGCTCGGCCGGGAGCGCGTCTTGAAACACGGAGGGGGAGCCTTTCAAGGCGCGCTGTGACAACGCCGAGCAAGCGTTTCATGCGAAGCGGACGGCGGAAGAAGGGTTGGGCCTGGGTGGCCGTCAACGCGGGAACGTCGGGTGCCGGGAGGACCTTCTTCCTAACCACCGCGCTGTGCGCCCTCGCCGCCTGCGTCCCGGAACCTCCCGCTAGCCGCGATGTCACCGTGTTCTACGCCTCGGGCGCAGACCTCCAGTCCATCAATCCGTTGATCACCGTTCACCCCCTGGCCAAATCAGTCCAGAAACACCTGCTATTCCTCACACTTGCGACCTACGACTCCGCGTTGCAGCCCGTACCTCGACTGGCGGCGTGGCGCTGGAGCAGTGACCGAACCGCTCTCACGTTTCAGCTGCGTCGTGACGTCCTGTGGCATGACGGTGTCCCCACGACGGCCCAGGACGTGGTGTGGACGCTGGAGATGGCGCGTGCGCCGGAGGTGGCCTATCCTCGGGCACGCGACCTGGCAGCGGTGGTTGAGGTGGCAGCCGTCGACTCTTTCACGGTTCGGGTGCGGTTCAGCCGTGCGCAACCTACCTTTCCCGACGTGCTTACCGACCTGGCGATCCTGCCGGTGCACCGTTTCCGGGGTGTCCAGCCCCAGCAGATCCGCACCGCCGAGTTCAACGCTGGGCCCGTGGGGAACGGTCCGTTCGCGTTCGGTGAGTACCGACCGAATCAGCGATGGGTGTTTCAGCGGTTCGATGGCTTTCCCACCGCCCTGGGGCAACCCGCCATCGAGCGCTTCGTGGTCGCGGTGGTGGACGAGCCGGCGACGAAACTGGCGGCGCTGACGTCCGGTGAATTGGATTTCGCCGGCATCAGTCCTGCGCACGCCGGATTCGTGCAACAAGACTCACGCCTCCGGGTCATCGACTACCCGTTCCTGTTCGTGTACGGCTTGGTTTGGAATCTCCGACGGCAGCCGTTCGATGACCCTCGGGTTCGGCGAGCTTTGACGATGGCCATCGACCGGCGTCTGATCGTTGATGCGTATCTGTACGGTTTTGGGACAGTAGCCGACGGCCCGGTGGCGCCGGAACATCCGTGGTACGTGCCCGTTCCATCCATTCCGCATGATCCTCCCGCCGCGCGGCGTTTGCTGGACGCTGCAGGCTGGGTGCTGGGAGCCGACGGCGTGCGCGAGCGTGACGGCCGCCGGCTGTCCTTCGATCTCTCAACGGTGGGAAGTGGAGAAGCCGCCCTCGAGCAGATGATGCAGGCGCAACTACGGGAGATCGGCGTGGAAGTCTCAATCCGCCAACTCGAGCTCGCGACGTTCCTCGCCGTTGCCCAGGGCCCGGCGCGCGACTTCGACGCCCTCGTCACCGGGATTCCCGGAGACCTATCGCTGGGGTACGTAGCGGCAATGTTCGAGGCCCGGGATGCCGGACCGCTCGCGTATCCGGGATACCGCAACGCCGCGTTTGACGCAGCGGTCGCCGAAGTCAGAAGCGCCAGCACGGAAGAGGAGCTGCAGGATGCCTGGCGCACGGTACAGCAAATCCTGGCGGAGGATCACCCCACGACCTGGCTGTACCACGCCCGCGGTCTGCAAGGTGCCAATCGGCGGGTGCAGGCCGCTCCGCCGGACCTTCGAGGAGAGCTGGCCACGATCGCCCAGTGGCGCATCACGCCAACGGAGGCCCGACAGTGAGCGTCCACGCTCGAGCGCCCATGCGCATCGACTTCGCGGGTGGATGGACCGACGTGCGGGATTTCGCCGATCGGGAGGAAGGCGTCGTCGTCAACGGTGCGATCACGCTCCACGTTCATGTGGATTTCCTCCTCGGGCAGCGAGGCATCAAGCTGCATGCCGAGGATCTGAGAGAGCACGTCACTATCCCGTCTTCGCGCGAGATCCGGTATGACGGGCAATTGGATCTGCACAAAGCCGCCCTCAACATGTTGCCGGTAACCGGAGGTATTGAGATTCTGTCTCGCTCCGAGGCACCGAGCGGTTCGGGGCTCGGAGCATCAGGTGCCCTCGACGTCGCGCTCCTGGGCGGACTGTCTCACTGCCGCGCCGAGTCGTATTCCCGCGAGGAGTTGGCCGAGCTGGGATTCCAACTCGAGACCGCCGAGCTCAGCCTGCTCGGAGGAAAGCAAGACCAGTACGCCGCAGCGCTCGGCGGCTTTCATGAGCTTACCTTCAACGGGGACACGGTTCACACCCGGAGGCTCAGCGTGGAGGAGGACGCCGCGCGCGACCTCGAAGCCCACCTCGTGCTGGCGTACACGGGTCATTCCCATTTCTCCTCGGACACCCATGCTCGGGTTTGGGCCGCCTACGGGGAAGGGAAGCCGGCCGTCACCCAAGCACTGCGTACGATACGCGATCTCACCCGGCCTGCTGCGGCGGCACTGGAGGCAGGAGCGTGGCAGCGGCTGGCGGAAGTGATCCACGAGAACTGGCGACAGCAACAGCGCCTCGACGCCACCATCTCCACGCCGCGCATAGCCGGCATCGAGCGCGCAGCGAAGGATGCGGGTGCCTGGGGGCTCAAGGCGACGGGGGCGGGAGCCGGAGGCTGCATGGCGATCCTCTGTCCGTCGGACAAGCGGCCGGGAGTGGTGAATGCGGTGACGGCTGCTGGTGGGCAAGTCCTCGAAGCCGGTTTTGCCTCCGAGGGCGTGGCGGTCTGGGAGCAGGAAGATGCTCCTGGCAACGCCTGACGAGCTGGCCGCGCGGCGCGCCGCCACTGAGCACTCGCTAACTCTCCGAGCGCTGCTGTACCGTCTTCGCTCGCTCCTCGAGCCAATGCTCGGTCGCACCGTCTCCCTGCCGCGGCAAAAACCGCTGCTCTCCCGCGACGGCGGTAACTGCGAGACCGATGGATCTCGCCTGGTGTTCGACCCCGTCAGCCCGGAGCTTCATCGCTGTCCGCGGTGCGACCGCACCCACCGGGGCGAGCGCCATCATCGAGCCTGGATCTGGCGGTATCATCTCTGGCTGTCCGAACGGGCTATCCACCTGGCCCTCCTGGCGGCGCTGTCGGACGATGTGACCCTCGCCCGTCGCAGCTGGGAGATTCTGGCGGCGTATGCAGACCTGTACCCCCGGGTGCCGAATCAGGACAACGTCCTCGGTCCGACGCGTCTGTTCTTCTCGACCTATCTGGAATCCATCTGGCTCACGCAGATGCTCGCCGCCGCATCGCTGCTCGAGTCCGGGGGGTCGAGGGACGGATGGGACGATCTGGAACCGGTCGTCCGGGAATCGGCGGCCCTGATCGCGTCGTTCGATGAGGGTTGGTCCAATCGCCAGGTGTGGAACAACCTGGCGCTCATCGCCGCCGGCCGCTGGCTGAGCGATGAGGGGCTACTGGTACGCGGACTGAACGGCACGCACGGCATTCGTGCACAGCTCCGGCACGCAGTGACGCGGGACGGACTCTGGTTCGAAGGGGAGAACTACCACTTCTTTGCACTCCGCGGCTTTCTCCTCGCGGCGGAGGTGCTGCGCACGGCGGGCATCGATCTGTACGGCGATGGAACGACGGGGCCGCAGCTGTCAGCCATGTATGTGGCGCCGCTGGACACAGTGCTTCCCGACTTGACCATTCCCGCGAGGGCGGACGCACCGTTCGGCGTCAGCCTGCTGCAGCCGCGGTTTGCCGAGTTATGGGAAATCGGGCGCGCCCGGGTAGCTCACCCCCGCCTCGAGAGCCTGCTAACACACCTCTACTCGGCCGATGCCCCGGAGGCAGAGGACGCTGGCTTCGCTGAGATCGCGGAGCAAGAGCAGAATCGGCCGGCGGCAAGGCTATCCCGTGATCGGCTGGGGTGGAAGGCGCTGCTGTGGATGGACCCCCAAGCACCACACGCGCCTGTGGACGATTGGAGGCCGACGTCCCGGCTCCTGGTTGACGCCGGGGTCGCGGTCATGCGACACGGCGACCGGCGGTACGTCAGCCTCGAGTGCGGCGGCATGCGCGGCGGTCACGGCCATCCCGACCTGCTTCACCTCACCGTGTTCGCTGACCGTCCGATACTCGCTGACTTCGGCACCGGCTCCTACGTCACACCCTCGCTTCATTGGTACCGCTCTACCCTGGCGCACAACGCTCCGGGACTCGCTGGCGTGGGCCAGCTTCGCCGCAACGGCTGGTGTAGTGCGTTTGATACTGTGGATGGGTGGGCGTGGTCGCGTGCCGAGGCCGGCAGGCTGTTCGGGAACGGCACATCGGCACGTCGCACGGTGGTCAGCGCGCCGCAGTACGTGGTGGACGTGGTGGAGGTGGAAGTTCCCAGCGAAGTGGAGGTGGAGTTGCCAATCCATCCGTTATCGGGCGCGGTGGTTTCGGAGTGGGGAGAAGGGGGAGCGGGGGCGCCGAGTTCTTCTGCCGCCACCCACCATGGCTACAGCGATCTCGTCGCCCTCCACCTCCTCCCCCCCCCACCCCGCCGCTTCGCCCTTGGCCCGGCCAGTGACAGTCCCGAGCTTCTGATCGTTCCCCGATCGGGAGAGACGCTGTTCGTGGCCGCCGCTCCGGGGCCGCCGAGCCTCGAACTCGCTGACGGTGCCCCACTCACCTTCCTGGTGCGGCGGGCTCGCGGAGCGGGATGCTGGGTTCAGCTCTTTGCGCCTCACCCGCGGAGTGTGTCGGGAATTGAGCTGGACGACGGGCAGCTCACCGTCCGGCTGCCGGACGGCTCGGCGGAGCAGCTCCGATTCCAGGACGACACACTGATGATTACTGACGCTGCTGGGCGTGAGCGGACGCTCCGGGGCGCGCTGGATGCTCCACCCCTGCCTGAAGAGGCTCCCCCGCCGAGTCTGCCGTCGCTCCCTTGTTCCCGCGTGAGGCGTGTGCCACCGGCTGACCAGTGGTGGAGTGCGGTCCCTTCAGGCACCGTTGTACAGCTCGGCGCCCGCCACTATCGGCGCTCGGAAGCGCCGTATGGCAGCCGCGGGCAGTTCGTGGCGCGGGTTGCCGTCTTCGTGGCGGGGTCCCGCGTCTGCTTTGCAGCGGAGGTGACCAAATCGAACCTGTGCTTTCGGCCGGTGGATGCCCCCGACCCCTCGCTGGACAACGAGGCGCCGGACATCCACTCCGATGGCCTGCAGTGCTACGTCGGATTGGGGCACTGGGCGGGCTATGTCGCCGTGCCCAATGCGGCCTCGACGGCGGTGCACGTGCGGCCGGTAGCCGGCACGGCGGCTGACGTCTCCCGTGCTTCCGGTAGCTGGGCGGAGACCGACGCTGGCTATTCAATTGTTGTGGCTGTAGATGTTGGGCGGCGCTTGCGAGCGGGAGATTGCTTCCCAGTGAACCTGGTGGTCAACGAGATGTACCCCGAGCGTGAGCGTCGGGCAGGGCAACTTGTGCTTTCGGGAGGTGTCGGTTGGGTGTACCTCCGAGGTGATCGGGAAGGGCTGTTCAACGCTGTGATGGCGGAGGTGTCGTGAGTCTCGTGGTGGTGCTGCATCGCACGCAAGACTTGGTCAACATCGCCAGCGTCGTGCGGGCGATGAAGAACTTCGAGCTGCGGGATCTGCGTCTAGTTGCCCCGGAGGAATATGACCCGCGGCGCATCGAGGGCATCGCCCACGGTTCCGGGGACGTGTTGAAGCGCGTCGCGATGTTCGAGGATCTGGACCGCGCGCTCGCCGACTGTTCCTTTGTGGTGGGGATGACTGCCCGCCAGCGTACCGCCAAGCGCAACGTGCTGCGGCCGCGGGATGCAGCTGTCGAGCTGGTGCGCGCCGCTGCCGATGGACGGGCGGCGCTGGTGTTGGGACCGGAGGATCGAGGCCTCACCAATGAGGAACTGGACCGGTGTCATTGCAGCCTCGTGATCCCTTCCAATCCGGAGTACGCCGCCCTGAACATCGCCAATGCGTTCACGGTCGTGGCGTACGAGCTGTATCTGGCTCGCGGTGAGCAGCCGTTCAAGACACCGCGCCGGGCGGCGGAGCTGGCTACCCAGGAGCAGCTCGAGCAGATCTTCGAGGACGCCCGTGCCGCGCTCGACGCCATCGATTTCTTCAAGACGCGGAATCCGGCCAGCATCATGAGAACCGTACGTGGGGTGGTGCATCGCACTCCGCTCGATGCCCGCGAGGCGAAGTTGCTCAGGGCCATGTGCATCGAGGTGGTGCGCTACCTCGAGCGGGTGGGGGTACGATGACCGTTCCCGGCTTCAGCTCTACCGGTAGCAAGCGACCCGAGGCGCTCTTCGGCATCTCCGCAGGAATGCCGAGTCGCATGGTTCGCGCCGAGGGATGCCGCGTCTGGGATGTCGACGGCAGGGAGTATCTCGACACCGTGATGGCGCTCGGTGCTGTCGCCCTGGGATACGGCCACCCGGCGGTAGTCGCGGCTGTGGAGCGAGCAGCGCGTGATGGGGCTGTTGGCTCACTGGCACCACTGCTCGAGGTGGAAGTCGCAGAACGGCTCATCGCGGTCGTCCCGGGAGCAGAAGCGGTGCGTTTCTTCAAGACGGGGGCGGAAGCAGTGGCGGCCGCGATCCGCATAGCCCGCGTGTATACCGGACACGAGCGGGTGATTACCTGCGGCTACCACGGTTGGCTCGATTGGTGCCAGGACGCGCCGGGCGTGCCCCAGGGCGTCCGCAGCTTGCGGCGGGCGGTGCCGTTCAATGACCTGGAGGCGCTGCACGACGCGCTGCAAGTGTTCGAGCCGGTGGCCGCTGTGGTAATCGAGCCCGTGGTGGACGTGGCCCCCACCGAGACCTTTCTGCGAGGGGCTCGTGATGCGGCGACGCGACACGGTTCGGTTCTGATCTTCGATGAGATCAAGACCGCGTTCCGGATCGCCGTGGGTGGGATTGCGGAACAGTCGGGCATTACGCCGGATCTCTCGGTAGTGGGAAAAGCGCTGGGCAACGGCCTACCGATTGCGGCGGTCTGCGGTGGGAGCGCGTTGATGGATGCCGTGACCCGGACCTGGGTGTCCTCGACGCTGGCCACGGAGCTCACGGGACTTGCGGCCGCGCGAGCGGTCCTGGAGACGTTCGAGAAGGAACGCGTGGTGGACCGCTTGGCACACCTCGGTCGGATCTTTCATGATGACCTCCGTGACCTGGCGACGCGATTCCCTGGGTTGATCAAGACAGTCTTGGGCCTCCCACAAATGTGCTACCTGGCGTTCGTGGACGACGCGAGCGGGGCAGCGGTGGCGCGGGGAGCTGCACAACGGGGTCTATTGTTCAAGCGAACGGCATACAACTTCATCTCGCTGGCGCATGATGAGGTGATCTTGAAGACTGTGGCACAGCGATTGGCCCACGCATTGGAAGAGGTCAAGCGGTCGTGCTAATCGACGTGCACTCCCATTTCTATACTGAACGGTCCGGACGGGCCGACTGGCGGGAAGTGAATGCCAGGCGGATCTCCGCCGGTGACCGGATAGGGATCACCGGCGAAGTGGCGTCAATCCTCGGTACGTGGGGCGCAGGGTCGCCAACCTACCTGCCCTCACCTGACGACGTCACGCACGCGAACGACCGTATGCTCGAGATGCAGCGAGACTTCGTAGGCCGCGTGTTCGGCTACTGCGTGGTCAATCCCAACTATCCGGAGCATGCCCAGCAGGAGATCCGCAGACGCCTGGAGAAAGGCATGGTTGGCATCAAGCTGGCAGCGAGTCGACGGGCGAATGACCCGCTGCTGGATGCTGTCGCGGCATTGGCGGCGGAGTACAGCGTTCCCATCCTGCATCACGTGTGGCAGCACCGGCGCCGGGAGTGGCCAGGGCAGGAGGCCTCCGACGCGGGCGAGCTTGCCGAATTGGCCGAGCGCCATCCCAACACACGGTTCATCCTGGCGCACCTCGGCGGTGGGGGCGACTGGGCGCACACGCTGCGAGCCCTGCGCAATGTCCACAACGTCTGGGTGGATGTATCGGGCAGCGGCGTGGATGTCGATATGATTGACCGCGCTCTCGAGACCCTGGGCAGTGGGCGACTGCTGTGGGGGACCGACGTGACGATGGCGACGGGGTGGGGGAAGCTCAGATATCTGGCAACCCTCGGCTTGTCGGACGACGAGCTGGGCTCCGTGCGGAGCGGAAACGCGATCCGGATCTTTCCGCCGGGGGTGTTCAGTGCCGGTGACTGACGTCTCCAGCTTCGTTGGGTCATACCCGTACCGCCACCTTCCCCATGCGACGGTCGACTGGCTGCTTGGCCAGATGGATCGGCTGGGGATCGAGCGCGCGTGGGTGGGCCACCTGCCCTCATTCCTTTATAGGGATCCCGCGCCGGGGAATGGTGCCCTCGAGCGACTGCTCGAAGGGTACCAGGATCGCCTGTCGCCTCTCCCCACGGTCAACCCGGAGCAGCCTCGGTGGGAAGATGATCTGAACCGCGCCATCGAAGTCGGCGCGCCGGCGGTACGCCTGATTCCGCAGTTTCAGGGGATCGACCCCATCGGGGGGGAGATGCGGGTGGTCGTCGCGGGAGCGGCCGCAGTGAAGCTTCCAGTCGTGCTCACGGTCCGGCTCGAAGATCTCCGTCAACGCCATCCCCTCGATCGAGCCGGTGACCTCCCCGCCGCAGCGGTGCGCACCCTGGTGACGAGCGATCCCGAGGTGAGAATCCTGGTCACGCACGCGGACCGCAGTTTCGTCGAGGAGGTCCACTTCGGGCTTACCGCGGAGGAGGCGGCCCGGGTGCTGTGGGACATCTCATGGATCTGGGGGCCACCGGAGGACCACCTGGCGCTGCTGCTGAAGACGGTGGGACCCACCCGATTCGCCCTGGGTACCGGGATGCCACTGCGCATTCCTGATGCCGTGTTTGCGCATCTGGACCTGCTGGACGCTGACGAAGGGGTCCGGCAGGGCATCCTGGGAGGGAACGTGGAGAGATGGCAGAAAGGAGCAGGTGGCAATTAGCAGTTCGCAATTCGTGACGAACTGCGGACTGCGAATTGCTTGCTTGACTCATGGCCTCTGATCTCGCAACCCGCCTCTGGCACCGTGTCATCCCCGCCGTGCCTGTGCCGTTCAGCACCAGCGGCGAGCTGGATGACGACGCGCTGCGCGCCTATGTCGCCTGGATGGCTGGCCAAGACATCGGTGCCGTGGCGGTGTGGGCGCACACCGGCCGAGGCCTGCATCTCGATGACGAGGGCCGCGCCCGCGTGCTCGACGCGTGGCGTGCCGGTCTCACGGACGTTCCCATCATCTGCGGCGTCGGGGTACCCAGCTCCGCCACACTCTCCTCCGATACCACGCGGCTGACTAGCGCAGTGATTGACGCCACCGTTGGCATGGCTCAGGCGGCGGGGGAGGGTGGGGCTGCCGGCGTCTTGGTGTATCCGCCGACCGCACTGCGGGATCTCCCCGATTCAGACCAGCGCGTGGTCGAGCTACATCAGGCGGTGGCCGCGGTAGGCCTACCGGCTGTCGCCTTCTACTTGTACGACGCCGCCGGAGGCGTCGCTTACTCACCGCAAGCCATCGAGCGAATACTCGCATTGGACGGCGTGATCGGCATCAAGGTGGCCACCCTGGATAGCGTGATGTGCTACCAGGAACTCGTGCCCGTCGTTCGAAACAGTGCCGGAGCGCTGCTCTTCACGGGCGAGGACCGGTTCCTGGGCTATTCACTCATGCTTGGCGCCGATGCCGCGCTCGTCGGGATCGCGGCAGCCTGCACCGATGTATCCGCCGCGCTCCTTGCGGCGTGGCAGCAGCGAGACGTCCAGCGGTTTCTGCTGCTCTCGGCCCAGTTGGATGCGTTCGGACTGGCGACGTTCGCCCCACCGGTCGACGGCTATGTGCAACGCATGTTGTGGGCCCTGGAAACCGATGGCGTCATCGGGAGGGAAGCGAGGGATCCGTTCGGGCCGGGCCTCTCTCGCGGGGAACGAGACAAGGTGGCGCGGGCTGTTCGGGCGCTGCGCGACCTGTGATCACGCTTCCGGAAAGGCCGGCGGTCTCGAGCGACTGGAAGCGGCGCGCGCTCACATTGTTCGAGCGCACCCGTGGGCAGCCACCCCCGGACCTCTCCGCCGTCGTGCGCGAGGAGCTCAACGTCGATCTCACCGCCAGGTACGGCGGCCTGACGATTCCCCATCCCTTTGGGAAAGCTTCAGGACAGCTCTCGTGCACCGCGTCGCAGGTCGAGGCCGACGTCGCCGCCGGATTGGCATTCATCGTTCTCAAGACCGTCATCGCAGAGGCTGCGGACGGGTCGCGATCCATGGAGGCCTGGACGATTCCCGAGTCTCGCATGCGGGTGGAGCGCCGTACCGCCCCCGACGGTCGGGTGGGCTGGACCGTGAGCTGGAGGGGCAGGGGATGGCCCGGTACTCTCGACGAGTATCTCCAGTTCTTCGCCGAGTCACTGGAGCTGGCCCGGGAGAGAGATACCCCCATCGTCCCGTCGGTGAAGTACCACCTCCCCGAGGGAGACGACACCCCACGCACGGCGGAGTATCAGCACACCACCAAGCGCCTGCTCGAGGTGTGGGATCGGGCAGGCTGTGGCGGAGACATGCTGCTGGAGAAAGACTTCAGCCCCACGCTCGCAGGCGATGCCCGCGCCAGCGATCGCGACCGCATCGTGGGTTGGCTCGAGCAGGTTCCGCCACTGGTTCATCAGGCCTGCGGCGGCCGAGTGCGCCTCGGCGTCAAGGTGATGAATGCGCTGTTCGATGATGCCTTCCAGGTAGAGATGATCCGTGTGCTCGCGGAGCGGTGTGATCCCCCTCCTGCCTATCTGGTCGTGTTCAATCGGCTGTACGATCCCAAGCGGGAGCTGGCGTACGGGGGATGGGAGCTGAGCGACCGGAACCTTCGGGTGCTCGACGCTGCGCGGCAATCGCTGCCCTCGGTGCCCTCCCTCTCGGCGACGGGCAACATCTGCTCCGGGCGCATGATGGTCGAGTACGCCCTGCGCGGGTGCGAGAATGGCCAGATCCACACCTTCTTCCAGCTACCGCTGTCTCAGTACACGGCGACGGGGGGAGACCGCTCCGCTCGCGCCCTGCACACCCTGATGCTCCACCCAACCGACGGGCTGGTCGCCTGGCTGCGACATCTTCACGAGGCGGGCCACATTCAGGCTCGTGGTGGCGCGATCCGCTTTCTCGACGTGGTGGACGCAGCCCGAGGCCGGTGATGAGCGCCGACGTCACCGTCGTGCGGGCCCGGCTCTACGAGGTTGCGCTGCCACTGAGGGCGCCGTTCACCATCAGCGGCGGCACCATGCGCGTGCGCCGATCGCTCATTGTGGAGCTGGAAGATCAGGACGGAGTCTGCGGTTGGGGGGAGTCCGCTCCCTTCGAGCAGCCCTTTTACTCCGCCGAGACCGTTGCGTCCGCCCGTACATGCCTGGCGGAGTTGCTCCTGCCGCGCATGGTGGCGCACCCCGCCGGCGACTCCCTTTCCGTGGCCGATCTTCTGGGTAGGGGAATCCGAGGGAATCGAATGGCGAGGGCGGGAGCGGATACGGCGTGGTGGGATTTGCGTGCGGCCCTCGAGGGGAAGTCGCTCGCTGAGCTCGTGTCACAGCGCTTGGCGCGCCTGGGCGTGCCTGAGCGGTGGCTCGAGCGTCGTGACCGGATCGACTGTGGTATCGCGCTGGGGATCCCGGAGGGAGGTGACCTGGATCAACTGCGCCGCGACGTCGAATCGGCTCTCGCAGAGGGATATCGCCGGGTGAAGATCAAGGTTAAGCCTGGCTGGGATGCTGAGCCTGCCCGGGTAGCACTGGAGGTGCTCCGTGAAGCAAGTCGCGGCGTCCCGCTGACGGTGGATGCGAACGGTGCGTACCGCCTGTCGCAACATCTCCCGATGCTCGAGCTGTTGGACCGGCTGGCCCTGCTGTACATCGAGCAGCCACTCGATGGTGACGCGCTGTGGGACCTGGTCCAGTTGTCGCGCAGGCTCGAAACACCCATCTGCCTGGATGAATCCCTCACCTGCGACGACGTGGCACGTCAGGTGGTCGAGATGTCAGGTCCCACGGTGTGGAACATCAAGGTCCAGCGGGTCGGCGGACTCGAAGAAGCCTGCCGGATTTACGCTCGGGCGGTTGCGGCCGGCGTGCAGCTCTGGGCGGGGACGATGCCGGAGTCGGGCTTGGGTGCCCAGGCGACGTTGGCGCTAGCGTGTCATGCCGGCTTCGTGTACCCGTCGGATCTCGAACCTAGTGAGCGCTGGTACGCGCAGGGCGCCGATCTAGTAGAGCTGAAGATGGCGTCAGACGGAACCATGGCTGTGCCGAAGGAGCGTCCGATACCCGATCTGCAGCACGCGACCCTGGTGTACGAGGCGGTCCGGAAACTGTAACTTCGGCCATGACCGGAAGGGTCTGTCTCGAGTGTGGACGACTGGCGCCACCAGATGCCGTGAGCTGTCCGGAGTGCGGGGAGATGCTCCGTCCCTCGGTTGGCGTGGACGCCGTGGTGGAGCTCGCCGAGGACGTGGCCCAGGCACTCGGCCCACAGTACCAGGTGCGGGAGCAGATCGGTCGGGGCGGCTATGCCGTGGTGTTCCGCGTCTATGACAAACAGCTGGATCGCGAGCTCGCTGCCAAGGCGCTTATCCCCGAGTTCGCTGCGGTCTACGAGATTGCCGAGCGGTTCCGCCAGGAAGCGCGTACCGCCGCCCGGCTGACCCATCCCAACATCGTTCCGATCTATTTCGTCGGCGGTGAGGGGCACACGCCCTGCTACGTCATGCCGCTCGTGGATGGTGAGACGCTGGCGGCCCGCATTGGGCGGGAGGGTCAGCTGGCACCCCAGGTGGCGCTGAGTCTCGCGCAGGACATCGCGGGCGCGCTGGACTTCGCACATGCTACCGGCGTCGTCCATCGCGACGTCAAGCCGGAGAACATCATGCTGGAGCTGTCCAGCGGGCGCGGGCTGCTCATGGACTTCGGCATCGCGAAAGCGCTGACTCGCGAGTCATGGCTCACGGCGTCCGGCGTGTTGGTTGGCACACCCTACTACATGTCACCGGAACAGGCCACCGGCGAACGCGACATAGACGAGCGGTCTGACGTCTACAGTCTCGGTGTGGTGGTGTACGAGATGTTGGCCGGGGAGCCTCCATATGGTGGCCTCAACGCGCAGGTGGTGCTGGCTCAGCAAGTAAGCGGCCCGGTGCCGGATCTCGGCAAGCGACGTGATGACCTGGGTGAGGATGCGACCCGAGTGATTGCCCGTGCACTCGCAAAGGATCCAGCGGATCGGTACCCGAAGGCCGGGCTGTTCGTCGCCGAGCTGCAGAGCGCATTCGGGCGCGCAGGAATGCGGCGCTCAGGAGGCGCCGCGATCGAACGGCAGGATGCCGACGACATCCGGTTGTTCCGAACGCTCTCGACCGAACGGGCAGAGCATCCGCTCGCAGCGCTCAGGGCCGCTGACGACGTCGCAACGATCAGTGAGGCAGCCCGGGCTGCCGTGCAATGGCTGGTGGAGGCGGCGGAGCGCTCGGACGTCCGCGGGCTGGTGGAGGCGCTCACGCTGCTCACCGGGCGCGCGTCCGATCAGCAGCCAGCGTTGCGCCATCCAGTCCGGCAAGCGCTGCAAGAAGTGGCCGAGCACGAAGGGGTGGTCGGCGCGCTGGCTGCCGGGTGGCGCAGTGGTGACGGCAGCACTCAGACGGAAGTGGAGCGGGTCCTGGCTCCGCTGTTGCCGGAGGCGGCAGACGTGATCGTTGGGTTGGCGCGCCGGGAGAAGAGTGCGGAGTTCATCCTGCTGGCCGATCGTGTTGGTGCTCTCGATGATGCCCGTGCCCAAGCGCTCGCCCGGGATTCCAGTGCAAGCGTGGTACAGGCGTTTGCGAAAGCACTTCAGGAGAGCATGCGCCCGTCCCAGCTCATAGAGCGGTGGCTCTCGATCGTGGCAAGGCACCAGAATCCTGAAGTCCGTCTCCTGGCTGCGGAGGTCGCGGCTTCCAGGGGCGGGGCGCTAGCTGAGCGTATCGGCCGGATGCTCATTGCTGACCCCAAGCCGAAGGTTCGGCTCGGGGCAGTCTGGGCGATGGGCGAGTCTCGGCGTCGGGAGGCGGTCCCTGATCTGGCGCGGGTGTTGAGCGATGCGGCGGTGGAAGAGCAGGTCTCGGCGGCAGAGGCCCTGGGACGGCTCGGGCTGGCCGAGGCGGTCGCCAGCTTGCGCCGGGTGTTCCAGCGGAAGCGCTTGCTGCGGCAGGAGCGGGGACCGGTGCAGCAGGCCGCGGCACGTGCTCTCGCATCCATGCCAGGCGAGCTCGGCGTACCGGTTCTCGAATCACTGCTGGGTGATCGGGATGCCGTGGTGAGAGAGATTGCTGAAAAAGCGGTCGGCCGCGAGGGAGCAGATCGCAATTAGCAATTCGCAGTTCGTATTGGAACGCGCCTGCGGCCTCCCTGTGGTCGGTGAGAGACGCCAACTGCGAATTGCGAATAGCAAATTGCTTGCCGCAGGCTGAGCGCTTAGCAGCGCCAGTTGTCTTGGGCGGACCTTCGAGTATCTTATGTGGCGGTCGCACCCCTTTTTTTTATTCAGCACTTCTCTGCGACCGAATCACTGTCTGCGGAACAGGTCACGTAACAGCCTCGCGTCCTGGGAAGGACGGCTGGCCTGCCGGATGGAGCATTCACATGCGTCATAGCGGAGTGTCGTGACAAAGCCTGTACTGCTGACGCTGGGATCGCTCTCAGTGGCGACCATCGCCATTTTTCTTGCCGTGCTGCCGGCCGAGACGGCGCAAGATCCGGCGCAGGCGGCGGGCGCGTACGAAGCTCCCGTGGACGTTGACACGGCGGGGCTTCCGGGTCCTCGGCAACCGATCTTCTACCGACATGACGTCCACGCAGGGCAGTACGAGATGGACTGCCGGTACTGCCACTTTTCCGTGGAGGTGAGTGCCAGCGCCGGACTCCCCACGGTTTCAACCTGCATGGGGTGCCACATCATCGCAGGAGCAGCCAATCCAGAGGTGCAGAAACTGAGGGACGCCTGGTTCGAGCGGCGCCCCATCGAATGGGTGGAAGTTCACAAGCTCGCCCCGTTCGTCCGCTTTCCTCACAATGTTCACGTGCGGCCCGAGGCTGAGCTCGAGTGTCAGGACTGCCACGGGCCAATCGACCGCATGCCGCAGGTGTACCAGTTCGCCTCGCTCAAGATGGGCTGGTGCCTGACCTGCCACGAAGAAAAAGAAGCCACCATCGACTGCACGGCGTGTCATTACTAGGCGGACGGCGGAACGATGGAACGGCGGAACGGCGGAACGACGGAACGATTGAACGAGGGAACGGCGGAACGATCGAACGACGGAACGGCGGATACGGGAATCTGTGCTAATTGCTGATTGCGAATTGCGAACTGCCCCTCACCGCTGATGGCTGAAAACTCCTCAGGCGGGATGAATCGCCGGCGATTCCTCCGGGTGCTCGGCGCGGCAGGTGGCGGCGCCGCGGCCCTCTCTGGTTGCTCCACCGACCGGGTGGAAAAGCTCATCCCGTACCTGGTCCCTCCTGAGAACCAGATCCCTGGTATCGCGACCTGGTACGCTTCCTCCTGTCGGGAATGCCCGGCGGGATGCGGCCTGCACATACGCGTGCGTGAGGGTCGAGCGGTCAAGGTCGAGGGCAATCCGGAGCATCCCATCAACCAAGGTCGGCTGTGCGCACGGGGGCAGGCCTCATTGCAGGGGCTCTACAATCCCGATCGCGTGCGCGGGCCCCTGGCTCGAGGGGCGAACGGCGGGTTTGAGGCAATCACCTGGGAAGACGCAGTCGCTCGCATCGCCACCGAGCTTCAAGCTGTAACGGGAGATCAGATCCGGTTCGTTACGGCCAATGAGACCGGCACCTTCGGCCGGCTGGTCGACGAGTGGCTCTCGGTGCTCGGTTCCAGTGGGCGTGTCAGCTATGAGCCCTTCGGGTATGAGGCGCTGCGCTACGCGAACCAGCAGGTTTTTGGCCTCGACGCGGTCCCCCAGCACGACTTCGCCGCGGCTCGATACGTGTTGTCGTTCGGTGCGGATTTTCTCGAGACTTGGCTCAGCCCGGTGGAGTACGCGCGGGGCTTCGCTGAAGGTCACAGCTATCAGGACGGCGCGATGGGGCGTTACGTCCACATTGAGCCGCGCATGAGCATGACCGGAATGAGCGCGGACGAGTGGATCGCGCCGGTGCCGGGCACCGAGGCGCTGATCGCCCTGGCCATGGCGCGTGTGATCGTACGAGACCGACTCGCGACTCCACCGACGGATCTGTTTCGCATCCGAACGCTGCTCGAAGCGCATGGGCCCGACGCCGTCGCCAGTCGGGCGGGCGTGCCTGCCGATACCATAGAGCGGCTCGCCCGCGAGTTCACCGCGGAGCCAAGTGTGGCACTCGCGGGCGGCGTCGGCGCTCAACATGATCAGGCTCATTACACAGCCGCTGCGGTGAGCATCCTGAACTACGTTGCCGGGAACGTCGGCCGAACGGTCACCTTTGCGGCACAGCCTCCCCTCGGCGGAGCAGGGCGCTACGCCGACCTCGCGGCACTCGCACGAGCGATGCGGAATGGAGCGGTGGGGGTGCTATTCCTCCACGGAGCCAACCCGGCATACGCCGCACCGGCCGGGCTCGGCTTCGCCGACGCGATGCGGCAAGTCGGCTTCAAGGTGAGCTTCGCGCGGTTCCTCGACGAGACCGCGACGGGAGCGGACCTGATCCTGCCGGATTACGACCCCCTCGAGCAGTGGAACGACTACGAGCCGCGTGCCGGCGTGCATACGTTGCAGCAGCCGGTGATGCAGCCGGTGTTCGATACGCGCCAGTCCGGTGACGTACTACTGGAGGTAGCGCAGCAGATGGGCGGACGGATTGGATCCCGCTTCACTGCCGCGAACTACATGGAGTACCTGCAGCAAGCCTGGCGGGCGCTGCAGCGGCAACTGCGCGACCGGCGACCGTTCGAGACGTTCTGGAATGAAAGTCTGCAGCGCGGCGGAGTGTGGCAAGACGTTCCCCAGACACGAGTGCGCCTGGCGCGGTCCGCAGGGCAACTCGCTGAGGTACCTGTGTGGTCGGTGCCTGCCGGACAGCTCACGCTGGTCGCCTATCCGTCGCCGGCCCTGTATGACGGTCGGGGGGCGAATCGGCCGTGGCTGCAGGAGCTTCCCGATCCGGTAACCAAGATCACCTGGAGCAGCTGGATTGAGCTGCATCCCGATACGGCTGCCGACCGCGGCATTGCCGAGGGGGATATCCTCGAGGTCAGCAGCCCGACCGGGACGGTACAGGCGCCCGCATATCTCTACCCCGGTGTTAGGCCGGACGTCATCGCCCTGCCACTCGGCCAGGGGCACACGGCACTGGGGCGGTACGCCGAGGGACGGGGGGCCAATGCGTACGCGCTCCTCTCGCCCAACATCACCGAGTTCGGAGGGGTCGGCTACTACGCCGCAGTGACGTTGCGGCACACCGGAGTGAATGAGCGGCTGCCCAAGACGGAGGGCAAGCCTCGGCAACTCGGCCGGGGGATCGCCGAGGCGGTGACGTTGCGGAGACTCACTGGGGAGGAGCCGCATGAGGCGGAGCACGAGGGGGCCCATGCGGCGCCGGTCCCGGAGCACATCGAAGAGGTGCTCCGCGAGTGGCAGGAGGCTCAGTACCGGGAACAGGAACGTGGCGATTATGCTGGCGATCATCCCCGCTGGGCGATGGCTATCGACCTGTCGAAGTGCACAGGGTGCAGCGCCTGCGTGACGGCGTGTTATGCCGAGAACAACATTCCGACTGTTGGGCCGGAACTGGTGCGTCGTGGACGTGAGATGTCCTGGATGAGGATCGAACGGTATTTCGAGGGTGGGGAGAACGGACATCCTCTCGAAGCCCGTGTCGTTCCGATGCTGTGCCAGCACTGCGGGAACGCGCCGTGCGAGCCGGTCTGCCCGGTCTTTGCAGCGTATCACACACCTGACGGGCTCAACGGGCAGATCTACAACCGCTGTGTCGGCACGCGCTACTGTTCCAACAACTGCCCCTACAAGGTTCGCTACTTCAACTGGTTCGACCATCAGCACGAAGCCGATCCCGCTTTCGCCTGGCCCGAACCGCTCCACTGGCTGCTCAATCCCGATGTCACCGTCCGTGTGAAGGGCGTGATGGAAAAGTGCACCTTCTGCGTGCAGCGGATCCGTGGCAAGCAGCACGAGGCGAAGCTGGCGAACCGTGAGCTTCAGGACGGTGAGGTGCTGGTCGCATGTCAGCAGTCCTGCCCGTCCGACGCGATTGTGTTCGGCGACCTTAGAGATCCGAACTCGAGAGTTTCGCAGCTCGCGGGGGACGAACGCGGCTATCACGTGTTCGAGGATCTGAACATCCGACCGGCAGTCACCTATCTCAGCAAGGTGCGCAACATCACGGAGGTGGGGGGCTAAGTGGCCACCGTCGTGCAGCCTGAGCAGCTCGTCCAGCCCACCTACGGGGAGATCACGCGCGACGTCGCCGCGACGCTCGGGCGTCCGTCGCGAGCGTACTACACGCTGCTGGGAATCGTCCTGTTCGTGCTGGCGTTCGGCGTGGTGGCGCTGCTCTACCAGATCCGGCTCGGGCTCGGTGTGGCCGGCTACACCCCGCCTGTGATGTGGGGCGTGTACATCACCAACTTCGTCTTTTGGGTCGGGATCGCCCATTCGGGCACGCTGATCTCGGCCATTCTGTATCTGTTCCGTTCCGCCTGGCGAACCGCGGTGTACCGCACCGCCGAGGTCATGACGGTCTTCGCCGTCATGACGGCGGGGCTCTTTCCTATTATCCACATCGGCCGTATCTGGTACGCGTACTGGCTATTTCCCTACCCGAACCAGCGTCAGTTGTGGATCAACTTCAAGTCGCCGTTGATATTCGACGTTTTCGCGATATCGACGTACTTCACGGTGAGTGCACTCTTTTTGATCGTCGGGCTAATTCCCGATGTCGCGGCGGTGCGGGAGAAGGCCACTGGCTGGCGCAAGAAGCTGTATCGCATCACCGCCCTGGGCTGGCGAGGCACCGATCAGCAGTGGCGCCATTATACGCGGGCGTATCTGTACCTGGCTGCCTTCGCCACGCCTCTGGTGCTCTCCGTGCACAGCGTTGTGTCGTGGGATTTCGCCGTCTCCATCGTGCCGGGCTGGCACGCGACGATCTTCGCGCCCTACTTCGTCGCCGGGGCGATCTTCTCCGGCTTCGCCATGGTCGTCACCCTGCTGGTGCCGTTGCGCAAGGTCTTCAAGATGGAGCGGTACATAAGGGTAGAGCACTTCGAGAACCTGGCGAAGCTGCTGCTACTCACGGGACTCATCGTCGGCTACGCCTACGCCATCGAGTACTTCATCGCGTGGTACAGCGGCAACCCGTTCGAGCGGGCAGCGTTCTGGAACCGGGCATTCGGAGACTACTGGTGGGCCACCTGGACCATGATTTGCTGTAACGGCTTCCTGCCGGTGTTCCTGTTCTTCCGCAAGATCCGGCGGAGTATCCCCGCCCTGTTCGTCCTGTCGCTGTTCGTCAATCTGGGCATGTGGTTCGAGCGTTTCGTGATCATCGTCGTATCGCTCTCTCACGAATACGAGCCGTACGCCATGGGTCACTACACGCCGTCCTGGGTAGAGTGGGCGATCCTCGCGGGGAGCTTTGCCTGGTTCTTCATGTGGTTCCTGTTGTTCGCCAAGAACTTCCCGACGGTGTCGATCACCGAGGTGAAGGAGATCATTCCGATGCCGCGGAAAGAGAGGCCGGTGGCGTGATGCGTCATCCCGGTGGAGTCCTGGCAGCCTACCGCCACGTCGATGCGGCGGCCAAAGCCATCCGCATCCTCAAGGAGGTCGGCTATCATGACTTCACCGTGTACTCACCGGTTCCCAACGTTGAACTTGCACAGGCCGTGGGTCATCGGGTGAGTCCGGTTCGCCGGTGGACGCTGCTCGGCGGCCTCGCTGGATGCCTCACGGGCTTCGCCATGACGCTGTGGATGTCGTATGACTGGCCGATCGTGGTGGGCGGCAAGCCCATTGGGTCGGTGATCCCCTACGTGGTGATAGCGTTCGAGCTCACTGTGCTGTTCGGCGCCGGCGCCACGGTCATCGGATTGTTGTATCACTGTTGGCGGAACCACCGTGCGGGTGCGTTCGATGCGAGGTTCACCGACGACCAGATCGGCATCTTCGTGCCGTGCCCTGTGGAGCGGCGACCGGCAATCGAAGAGCTGCTTCGCTCGTCGGGCGCGGAGGAGGTGCGGGTTGAGACGTAGCGTGATGGCGGTCCTGCTCCTGGTGCTGGCGACCGGGTGCACGCGGGAGCAGTGGCATCGCTTCCCCAGTCCGGACGACGTCATGGCCGCCGTCCCGTGGTTCGCGGTCATGCGCCGGGGGATCGCCATCCAACCGTACAAGATGCCGCGCCAACCGGTGGAGGGCACGGTGCCGATCACCGGAACCGAGGTGGTGCCCCCTGCCATCCCGCAGAATCGGGCTGCCCTCAACCGGCTGCGAAATCCCGCTCAACGCACCGCCGCATCCATCGAGCGTGGGCGGGATCGGTACGACATCTTCTGCGGATTGTGCCACGGCGAGGCGGGGTTGGGCGACGGCCCCGTAGCACCGGCGCTGGCGAACTCGGTTCGCGACGTCACCGAACAGCGCGTGCGAGACCAGAGCGACGGGTGGATGTACGGCGTCATCACCCACGGCTTTGGTGCGCTGATGCCGGAATACGGGAGCAAGCTGAGCAGCGAGGACCGCTGGCACATCGTGAACTACGTCCGTGTGCTTCAGGGAGCAGCGTCCCAATGACCGCTGAGGCGATCCGGGAGACTCACAGGCGGGGGGTCAATGCCCCGGCAGGGTTGCTGCTCTTTGGCGGCGCCATGCTGGCGGTCCTCGGGCTCGGCTTCTTCGTCGTCCTCCTGACGGGAGATGACCCCGGCCGCGCGTGGCGGATGTTCCATGTCAACTTCTTGTTCTTCACGGGAGCCGCCCAGGGCGCGATCATCTTCGCCGCTACCCAGAAGATCACCAAGGGCGCGTGGTCCGGGCCGATCATCCGCTTCGCCGAAGCGGCTGCGGCGTTCCTCCCGATCTCGCTCATCTGTTTCGTGCTGCTGTTCCTGGGACGGCACTACCTCTTCCCGTGGATCGAGCATCCCACGCCTGTCAGGGGGAACTGGCTCACCACCCCGTGGGTGTTCTGGCGTGATCTGGTGGCTCTCCTGGCCCTGCTCTCAGTGACGCTGGCGTTCGTCTACAACGATCTCAAGCCCGATATCGCCGTTGTGAAGCAGCACGTTTCGGGGTGGCGGCGCCAGCTGTACGAGCGTATCACGAGGGACTACACGGGAACGACGGACGAGCTGGAGAGAATCGAACGCCGTCTGAACTGGCTCGCGCCGTTGCTGTGCCTGCTCTACGCCTATCTGTTCACGCTCCTGGCGTTCGACCTCGTGATGTCCCTCGCGCCGTACTGGTTGAGCAACCTCTTCGGGGCATTCTTCTTCATGGGCTCCTTCCTGACGGGGCTCACACTGCTGGGGCTGATGACGGTCTTCTGGCGGCGGCGCCTGGGCATGCGTGAGATGATCGGCCGCGAGCAGTTCCACGACCTGGGCAAGCTGGTATTCGGCTTCTCCATCTTCTGGGCCTACCTGGTCTACAGCCAGGTGTTGGTGATCTGGTACGGCAATCTCCCGGAAGAGACGTCGTTCCTGTTCTACCGCTTCTGGGGCGAGTGGCGGCCCATCGCGGTTCTGGTCGGCCTCATGGTCTTCCTCATTCCGTTCTGGGGGCTGATCTGGGTGAAGGCGAAGGTCACCGCGTTCACATTCACGCTGTTCGTGCTCATCAGCTTCGTCGGCGTATGGCTCGAACGGTATCTCCTGGTCCAGCCATCGCTCACCGAGCACGGCCCGGCGTTCGGGCTTCCGGAGTTCGGCATCACCGCGGGCTTCCTGGGACTCTTCCTATTCGCGTACGGCATTTTCGCTCGGACCTTCCCCATGGTGAGCCCTCGCCTCCTTGCGGAGGCGGAAGAGACGGGGCATCACTAAGGCGGGGGGAGCCCTGCCACTCCTCGCCCTTGTCCCTTGGGGCAGCCCAACGTCACCCCCCCGCTGCCGCTTTAGCCGCCACTGCCGCTTCTGCCGCCCCTCCCTCACTTTGTACATTGCCTGAGCAATTGCCTCCGGGAGCTTCCATGCCCGAATCCCACCGGGGTCTCAAAGAGTTCCGCCATTTCCGCGAGAAGATGAACCAGGCCATCCACGCGGCGGGCAACGTCAACATCAACCGCTTCTTCGCCCTCGACGCCCGGTCGTACGAGCCTGGTGCCCTTGATGCGAAGACCAAGGAGCTGATGGGATTGACGGCCTCCATGGTGCTGCGGTGCGACGATTGCATCACCTATCATCTCATTCGCTGCCGAGAGGAAGGAGCGTCTGACGACGAGATGTTCGAGGCGTTCGCGGTGGCCCTGGTTGTGGGCGGATCGATTGTGATCCCGCACCTGCGACGCGCCGTCGCTACTCTGGGAGATCTGAGCGAATCGTGAGCGACGTTCTCCGCGTGTGGGAAGCCGCGAGGGATCTCGCGAAGGCCGGCACGGTAGGGGCACTTGCCACCGTGGCGCGCCGCCGGGGATCGCTTCCGATGGCGCAGGACGCCAAGATGGTCGTCACCGCCGACGGGCGTCGCTGGGGCACGGTTGGCGGTGGATGCACGGAGGCAGACGTAACCGAACAGGCCCTCACCGTTGCCCGGAGCGGGGCCCCCGCGTTCGTGCGTCACACCCTGAACGCGGACCTCGCGGGAGACGTCGGGCTGTCGTGTGGGGGAACCGTGGACTTCTTCGTCGAGCCGCTAGTGGCGTCAGACGAGATGGCTGCGCTGTACGAGCTGGTTGCCCGGGCAATCGCGCGGCGGGAGAAGGCCGTGGTGGTGACCGGCATTGATTGGAGCGCCGGCCCCCGAAAGCTCGCCGCCGTCGGTTCGGAACTCGTGACGGTGGGTGAGGGGCTCAGCGCCGAGCACGCGGATGCCGCTGCGTCGCGCCAGGCGTTTGTGGACGAGGAGCGCGGCACGTTCGTAGAGCCCGTCGAGCGCTCTCCCCGTGTGATCATCTTCGGGGCGGGTTACGTCGGTGCGGAGATCGCCAAGCTCGCGGCGGGGGTCGGGTTCCACGTGGTGGTCATCGATGACCGCGCCGAGTTTGCGAATCGCGATCGTGTGCCGTGGGCCCACGAGGTCGTGGTCGAAGACTTTCGCTCCTTCCTCGAGCGCCTCACTCTGGATGAAGCCGACTACGTCCTCGCCACCACGAGAGGACACAGCTTCGACGCGCAGATCGTGGAGAAGACGGCGGGGTCCAGAGCCCGTTACGTGGGCATGCTGGGCAGTCGGCGCAAGCGGGCGGTGGTATTCCGAGCGCTCGAGGACGCGGGCGTACCACCCACAGCACTGGGACGAGTCCATGTTCCCATCGGTGAAGCCATCGGGGCCGACACGCCGGCTGAGATCGCCGTATCGGTCGTGGCGGAACTGATCAAGGTTCGACGCCTGGGAGAGCGCGGGTAGGCGGGGACAGCGGCACTAGGGCGGCGACTAATGGACCGTATCCGGGTTGGCGTTAGCAAGGCGCGGCGGCGGGAGCGGAGAGAACAGCGGGGCGCGAACCTCGTGATGCCGATGGCTGGTGGAGCACCACCGGCCCATAGCGTTCTCGAAGCTCCCGCCGCCGTGCCGCGAATACAACTTTGGATACGCTCCACTAGTGTGTCGCATGTTCGCGCCGTGTCTGCGCCCGGTGGGGACTGCCGCTAGCGGTCGCGGGGCAGGGAAGAGCGGATGAATCGGACTTCGCGGACTGTGCTGTGGCCAACGTCCGCTCCGTCCGATCCATCCGCTGTGAGTCAGCCGCGGCCGTCAGCCGGAGGGGAACCGCCTACTCGCGAATCCTCGCCAGCAAGGCCCGCAGTGAGTCAGGTGCGAGCTCCGCTCGGGCCGTGATCACGTAGTCACCCCACTTGACGCTCACCGAGGCGACAGAGTCCAGCGCAACCGCAGGAGCTGCTTCCAGTGCTTCCACCCTGCGCCGGAAGGCATCAGCCGGCCGCGCGGTCACCTCCTGTTGAATCACCTCGAGCGCCGCTCCCGACTCGAGGCGCTGGGTGATGCGCACGGCACGGCGGCCTTCGATGGTTCCAACAGCGTAACTCAGGGTCGGTAGCCCCTGGATCGTGGCGATGGGCCCGTCGAGATACTCCCGTGCTGTTGTCTGGTCCACCACCAGCCACGTTGCCTCCGCGAACGCGATGTCCTGCATCGCAAGAGAATCGGCCGCGGCAACTGCCCCCACTACGGTTACTTGCTGAGCGACCACCTCCGCTCGCGCCTGCTCCCGCAGGGCGAGACTGTCACCGGCTTCCCGGGCCCGCCTTATCGAGTCGCGACGGCCCGCCGCTACTCCCCGTGTCTCGCCGGCCACCGCGATGCGCTGGGGGACCGGTGCCGCGGGTGGCGGGGCCGGCTCGTCTGCCTCGGCTACCTCCTTCAATCGCTGGGCTTCCTCCCGCTCTCGCGCATCAGCCTCGGCGAACTTCCGCTCCACAGCGGGCTCCGGCTGCGCGGCTACTTCCGCCGGTGCCGCAACGGGTGCTTCCACTCCCGCCGCGATGCGCGATTTGGCCAGCTCCGACTGGCGCAGCCGCGCCTCATCCTCCGTGGGAGTACCGGCCACCTCGTTGGCCAGCTCCTCGTCGGCTGCCTGGATCAGCATCGGGGTGGCGGTGTCTGCGGCTACGCTGCTGGCTTCAGGAGCAACCGCCTCCCGGAACGCCAGCGACCCCCGGGCGATCCAGCCCACACCCACCGCAAGAACGATGGTAGCCGCCCAGCCAAGCGCTGTAACACGGTTCAGCCGGAAGACCCGCCGGCGGGTGGCCTGCACGCGGGACCGTGCCACGATTTCCTCGAACGGCGGCGGCGATACCTCCACCGGGCCGGAGGCGCTGAGAATCGCATCGGCTCGATCTCGCAGGCGGCCTGCCTCCTCTAGCCGCCCGCGGCACTCGGCACACTCGGCAAGATGTAGCTCGATCTCCTGCCGCTCCCTGCCGCCCTCTGCCGCCCCTGCCGCCTCTGCGTCAGCCAGTTGGCCATCCAGGTAGGCATGCAGCACTCCCTCAGGGATGTGCTCCATGTTTGCTCTATCTCCGTACGACATCTCTCTCCTCCAGCGCGTCGTACGCCTCCACCAGACGTCGCCGCGCCCGCGCCAGCGTCGTGCCAATGGCGCCAGGCGCGAGCCCACTCTCCGCTGCTATCTCTCCGTAACTGAGGCCGGCACCCCACAGTAGCAGCACGTCTCGATCACGCTCGCTCAACCGGGCCAGAGCCTCGCGCACCGCGCGCATCCGCTGCTCATGCTCCAGCTCCTGGGCTGGATCCGCGACCGCCTGCTCCGCGGCCTCGGTCTTGATGAGCGTGAGATGCCTCTTGCGGCGGATCGCCGCCCGGGCCTCGTCACGGGCCAGGTTGCCTGCCACCGTGAACAGCCAGGCCCGGGGGTTGTCGGGCTCATGATTCAGGGCTCGCACGAAGGCCTCCTGCGCCAGATCATGGGCCCGATCCGGATCCCACACCTTGCGGTGTAGGAACCGGACCAGGTCCGCGAAGGTCGTTCGGTACACTTCCGCCCAGTCTACGCGCACGGAGTTCAGTTTATCGTCCGCGGAACTCGCGCACTAGGCGGGCCAGCCCATCCGACGCCATCCTCTGCACCCCACCGTCGGCAATTCGGATACTCGCTTGGGCACCGGCCACCAACACCTGCTCGAATTCGCTGAGATACGGCTTGAGCTCCGGCGCCAACCGCAGCAACTGGAAGTACGCCTGGCTGTAGGGCTCGATGGTCACCGTCCGCAGTGAGTCCGCGTGGCGCAGATCGGTCCAGACGCCGTCCTGCTCGATGAACAGCCGGCCAGCAACATGGCGGCTCTGGGGCATGTGTCCCCGAGCGAGTAACACTTCGTCGGCTTCCTCGAGGTCGGCAAATACCTTCGCCTCGCGCCGGATGCGTGACTCCTCCGCCGCCGCCACGGCGACCGCCCCAGTGGCTTTGGCCGGTGCTTGGGCTGCCGGCACCTGGCTCATGCGGGTCCGCGCTGCAGCATCACGCACACCGCCGACTCGCTGTCCCGCAACCTGCATCGGCTCTTGCACCAGATACGAAGTGTATTCGCTCAGCAGGCCATATCTGAGAGCCGTTTCGCGGATCTCCCGCTCCAGCTCGGCGTTCGGCCCGTTCAGCCGGATCTCCCGAGACAGCACGCCAATCTTGCGGGAGGCCCAGAGCCGGGGGATGAACGCATTCCCCAGCGCGTGCTCGGGGAACGTGGCCCGTGTGGCAAACCGCTCCGTCCGCCCGTTTCGCCGGCCGGTCACGGTCACAGTGCCCGCGCGGTCCTGGTCCCGGACCCGGTAACGCCCGAACACCACCAGCTCCTCTCCGGCAAACAGGTCCGGGAGGGTCGTGGGATAGATCTCGCCCAGCTCGACCGGGGCGTCTCCGATGGCAAGATCCGCCAGCACCGGATGCTGGATCTTTCTGACCAGGAGGCTGAGTGCCTGTTCCACGTCTTCACCGGGCTGCACGTACTGCGTCGTGCCCCGACCAGCGGCCGACAGGCGGTCGAGCAGATAGGTGTTCACGTCATGACCGACACCGAAGGCAAAGATGCGGGCGCGACCCCGGTCGTGTTCGGCCTGCTGGGCGATGCGCTCCGGGTTCCGCTCGCCTACCGAAGGCAGCCCGTCGGTCAGGAAGACCACGATGGGCAAACGTCCTTCGGGGCTGGACAAGCGAAACGCTTCGGCGAGCGCCCCGGCGATATTGGTGCCGCCGTCCGCCTGGAGTCGGTCGATCCACCCCCGGGCCTCCCCGACGGCGCGGCGGGTCGGACGAGCCCAGCGTTGATGGTAGGCCGTCACGCTATTGTTGAACGCCAGGAGCCGAAAGCGGTCCTCGGAGCCCAGTGACCCCATGAGCTGTCGCAGGGCAGACTTGGCCTCCGTGAGCTTGCTGCCCGACATGGATCCCGAGACATCCAGCACCACCGTGATATCCCGGGGCAGCGTCGTTCCCGAGGCCTCTCCCGGCGACAGTGTGAGCATGAAATAGCCGTCCTCTCCCGCGGGCCGGTGGGTGGCGATGGTGATACCCACCAGCGATCGGGCTAGGGGCAGGAACAGCGTGAAGTCCCCTTCCAGGTCGCCGGCGGGACGCACGGTCAGTTGCCCATCGTCTCGTGACACCCGCACGTTGTGGGTCGGTGAGAAGGGGTCTCGGTACGCGCGGCCGCTGTCGGCGACCAGGGTGAACGTGAGGGGGGCACGCTGAGGCAAGGGTCCGGGTTGCTGTACCCCCTCCCCGGGGGTCGCTCCCCAGCTATACCGCCCGCCCGCGGCGTAGCGGAACTGGAGGGCGTCGCCTGCCCGACCGAGGATCTGCGTGTACCGCAGGGTGATCTTCCTGGTCTCGCCCGGGTTGATGGGGAACACCCGCGCCCGAATGAGCCCGTGACCCGCGAGCTCGATCAGCGCAGGATCCCGCTTTCTCCGAACGATCTCCTCGTAAATTGCCCGGGCCTGTCCGGCGTCCATCGTCTCACCGCGGAGCTCCTGGTCTCCCTGAAACAGTGAGAAGTTCGAGAACACGGCCTCGCCTGGAAGCGGGTAGAGGTAGTCCCCTTCGCCGAGCCCGGGTCCGGCATTCTTGAACCACTCCTCCACTTCCACCTGGGCGATTCGGCCGGTCACCCTCACCGACACGGCGGTACGCACCTTCACCACGCCGAACCGGACCTGCCGATCCGCCGGCGGTTCAATCCACCCCTGTGCCAGCAGTGGTGAAGCCACAAGGCTGGCCAGGACGATGGCTGCGAGCGCTTTCATGGTGCCCTCACTGGTTCGTTCTACCCCTGATGACGCCTGACGCGTCCTGATTTGCACACCTCGGCTGTCGCCGCCCCGTGCTTTTCGGCATACTCCGTCGAGCAGAACGCGGGAACTCCCGCCTGAGAAGCGGTGTTCGAAAGAGCCGAGCACATGCGAATCAGATACTGGCGAGCCGGAGCCCTGCTGCTCACGGCGACGGTTGGACTCCCCACGAGCGCGGACGCGCAGGCCGCTGGCCAGGCCGCTGCGGAGCGAGGCTGGACGGTTCGGTCCAGTGCCGCGGTCGATCTGTGGTTCCACGGGCTGGCGGTTGTGGGATACGACGTGCCCGGGGTGTTCCCGGCCTACAGCTCGGAGTACGTCGACCTAGTGCGCGGGGCCAAGCAGGAGACAGGGACTTACCCCACGCCGCTGGATAGCCTCGCCGAGGAGCTGCGGGCCGATTTTGAGGAGGACCGGGTATTCCAGGCTCTCCACTTCCTCCCGTTGTACTTCACCTCCGCTAGCCGCGAGCAGATGCTCAACGCTCTCATGGCCGTGGCGAAACGGCGGACCAGGGACCCGGAGGTGATGGGTCCCGACACCCGCTTCGGCGTGCGCCAGGCTATCGCTGCGTTCCGGGCAGGTAGGCACCGGGATGTGCTGGCCCGGTTCGTTGAAGTCCTCGGGCAGGAGTGGGACCTCTTCTATGGTGACTACTGGGCACGGACGGTGGCCGCCGACTCCGGTCGCTACAGCGAGATCCAGCGACTGTGGAACGACCAGCTAGCGCCGGCGCTGGGGGATTTCCTGGGGCAGCGGCGCCTGGACGCCGGCACGATCATCGTCTCGCCCGCGTTGGGGCCGGAAGGCCGGCTGTACGAGGGCAGCCCGTATCGCCGGCTGGACAATGTGCTTGCCGTGTGGGCCCCGCCTCAGTCGGACGAGCCCGAGGTGAGCGTGTTCTCGGTGGTGCGTGAACTCTGCTACCCTCTGGTGGGCGAGGCGGTTACTGCCCGAGGGGACGAGAAGACCAGTGGCCGCGCTGCCGTCCGGTGCGGGTCCATGGTGTTGGAGTCCTATGCTCCAGCGCTGACCGCCCGCTACCAACAGGTCTTCCTGCGTGCGGCGGGGGCCGAGACGCCTGAGGAGCCGCTGGCTGACCCGTTCGAGGAAGCCTTCCCCTTGGATGACGATTTGCTGGAGGCGCTGGAGGAGCGGATCCGGCCTGCAAGCCAGGTAGCTGAGGCACCCGGGGCACCCACCTCGGGAGAGACGCGCTGGGTGGTGCGCATGGCTCCCCAGACGGACCTGTGGTTCCATGCCCTGGCAGTCATCGCCGCCGATCAGCCGGGTCCCCTTGGCCTCTACAGCGCGGACTACGAACGCCGGATTCGACAAGTGAAGCAGCAGCTCGGCGTGTACCCTACGATGCTGGATTCGCTCGCCGTTAGCCTGCGACAGGCTATCGCCGAAGAGAGCGGGTTCGATGTCATTCACTTCGTACCCCTCTATTTCCCACGAGCGAAGCCGGAGCGGATGTTGCAAGCGCTCAAAGCGGTGGCGGAACGCCGTACCGACGACACGGCGTTGGGCGGGCGCGACACGCGGCTGGGGATACTCGTGATGGGCCAGGTCATGGAGCGCAGGAGCGCGCGGAGGCTGCTGAAAGACCTGGTTGAGGCGGTGGAACACGAGTGGGAGGTGTTCTACCGCGACTACTGGGAAGGCTTCCGGGGCGAGCAGGAATCTCGCATTGAGGCAATCCAGACCATGTGGGATTCCGTGTTCGTTCCCCAGCTCGATCGTTATCTGGAGCGAAGGCGGCTGACGGCAGGGGTGGTGATGCCATCGCCTGCGCTAGGTCCCGAAGGCCGGATTGTGGAGCTCGATTCCTTCGATCCCCGGGACCAGGTGGTTGCGGTGCAGCTACCGCTCTCGGGGGACGCTGTCGAGGCCAGTGTGTTCGCCTTCCTGAAGGAGCTGTGCTTCGTGCTGGTGGATGAACGGGTGCCGGGCGAGATGGAGGACGCAGCGGCACTCGAAGATCTGCGCAGGCGATTGGCGGTACGGTGTGGGGCCCTCATATTGGAGTTCTACGCGCCAACGCTGGTGGCGGACTACCGGCGGGTGTTTCTCGACGCCGTCGGTGCAGAGGAGAGTTCATCCGTTGAGGCGTTCGAGCGGGTGTACGCCGTGGACCCGGAGGTGTTCGAGCGATTGCGCGAGCAGATCCGGCGCCGGTAAGGCTGGGGCGCGGCTCGCTCCTGCCGGAGTTGGGTGGAAACAGCTCACGCCGCGCGGTGTTTACTAGATAGATGATGCGAACCGTGACGCGGTACCCGACTGCTCGCATCCCGCGGTCTGATCGCCGCTTTGGCGTCGGCCCCGCGCTGGCGGCGGCAGTCCACGTCGTGGCGGTGGTAGCCATTGTGTTCGGCGGACGTCTCACGACCGAGTACGCACGGGCGGCGGGTGGTCCGGGGCAGGGTGGCGGGGGTGGTGGTGGCGGCCGCAAGATTCGCTACGTCGAACTCCCCCCTTCGCCTCCGGCCGCGATCGCTTCGCGGCGTTCACAGCAAGCTCCCGAGACGGAGCCCGTGGAGCTGGTTCTGCCGGAACCCGAGCTGGAAGTCACGGCCTCGGTGTCTCGCCAGTTCGAGATGCCGCTGCCGCCAATTGAGGTCGTCCAGCTGGAGACCGTCGGCCCGGGGATGGGGACGGGAGGCGGCCCAGGGTCGGGTTCGGGCAGTGGTGGCGGCATAGGGACGGGACGAGGAAGCGGGGTAGGCGCTGGCACTGGGCCTGGCGGAGGGGAAGGCGGCCCCGTGTTGGCACCAGAGCCCCGTTCCATTCTGTACCCGTTCGAGGAGGCGCCGGCGGATATCAAGGGCCGGCAATTCAACATCCGGTTCTGGGTGGACGCTCGGGGTCAGGTGACCAAGGTTGAGGTGGAGCCGCGCATCAGGGACGCGGCTTTCCTCAAGAAGCTGCTCGAGCGGATGTACCAGTGGATGTTCTATCCGGCGCGGACGCTGGACGGCAGGCCGGTCGCGGGGCAGCTGGTGGTTACGTATCAGCCTTGAGGCCTACGGCCTGAAGCCTACGGCCGATCACTACTCCGATTAGCGATTCGCAATTGGCAATTCGCAATTCGAAGTCCGCCATTGCCGAATCGAGAGGCGCCACGGGACGCTTTGGCGCTCATCGGGTCTCGAACTGCGAACTGCGAACTGCGAATTGCGAACTGCGACTTGCGAATTGCTCCCCTACCCGATCGCGCACTCGTTCCGTCCTACCTCCAACTCCTCTGCCTGACGCCCGCTTACCTCGACGAGTCCCACGTTGACCGCCTTGATGGTGCGGTAGGCGTCGGGGAACGATACGGTATTGCTGCGCACCCAGCGGGTGAAGGCTGCGGCGTCGGACATGGCGAGGGCCTGGTTACTCTGGAGTAGATCGCCGAACCGAGCACCGACCGAGCGGTCCGGGTTGTGCTCGTCCTCGCTCGCATAGTGCGCGGGATAGATGAGGAGGTTCTTGGGCCACTCCGCCTTCGCATTTGCGAGGCTGTTCCACAGCACCTTGGTCCACTCCTTGGTCTTCCCGGCCAGGTCCGGTCGACCGACAGACTGGACGAACACGAAGTCGCCCGTGAAGGCCGCCTGTTGGTCCACGAGGTAGGTGACGCTTCCTTCGGTGTGGCCCGGCGTGTGCCTCACGCGAACTTCGCAGCGGCCGACCTGAATGGTGTCGCCGTCGTGGATTGCCCGGAACTCGATACGGCCCGGCGTACCGTCGTACGGGTAGAAGGCATCCGCGGGGTGCAGGTAGTAAGGTACGCCGAGTTGTCGGGCGAAAAGCGGCCCGCCGCTCAGGTAATCAGCGTGGCAGTGTGTGTCTGCCAGGCCGGCCACCTTGGCGCCGGCCTGTTCCACGGCAGCGAGGTACGGATCCAGGGTGCGGGGTGGATCGATGATCAAGGCGGCGCCATCGCTGATCAGCAGATAGCCCAGGGCTCCCTTACCGATTCGCTCGAACTGGACCAGGCGATCCAGCGACGGGGTCGTCGGGAGGTCCCGCGGCAAGCTGAGCAACATCCAGGCGGCCATGCCGCCGCGCAGCGACTTCGCCTGGTACCCGAGCTGGTTGAGGAACGCCGCCGCCGGCTTGCTATCGTTCCCCTGCGCGCATACCACGGCTACAGGGACGGTGGGATCAAGTCCGACCTGCTCGGCGGAACGCATGGTTATGAGCCTGGATCCGACAATGTTGTGGTACTGGTCCTCGGCCGTGAGGTCGATACGGGCGGCTGCGACACTGGCTGGAGCCCGAATGTCGAGCACCTGGATGGCATCGCCGTTCTCCACGGCCTGGGCCACATCACGTGGGGAGATCTCGGGAACGGTGGGAGGGAGGGTCATCGTATTGTGCCTGTGAAGGGTGGATGATTCAGGGCAATTCGCGATTCGCAATTAGCAGTTCGTGTCTAACTGCGAATTGCGAACCGCTCAAAGTAGCCTACATCCCGTATGTCCGGTGTCGTCCGGTCCCAGGTCGGGCCACTCATAACAGATCGACGGTTTGGCCAGCCGACCGTTGGGGAGCAGCCGGTCATGGAGCGCGCAGCTGATGCCGTTGTCTTCGAGATAGGCGCATGCCGAAATGATCTCGCATTCGACCTTGTCTGGCCCCTCCCGGGTGACCTTGCAGAGGTACGGCGACCTCCGGGCTCGCAGGAGCGCCTCAGCGCGCCGATCCGACTTCGGGAGCACCACGTCGATGGTGAGATCGCGACAGCAGGCGGCTCCCTGTTTGTTGTCCGCAGTGCGGCACGGGGCCCCCACGCACGGGTTGTTGTTGTGCAACACAGGGAGCGCCCGTTGCGCGGCGCGCTTGAGCGGGAGGTCGAGCAAGCGCTGCCGGCCCCTATAAACAACCGCGAACTTTCCGTTGTTCCGGCGGACCACCGGCCGGTTTTCCGGGGCACGCTGTGTGCCCAGAGGCATCGGACCGCGGAACCCGTGGGCCGCACAGCTGGCCTGCGGGCTTCCGTCCCGCCGTCCCCTACCGTCTCCTGCCGCCTCCTGCCGCCCAGACAGGGGTCCACCTTCTTCAGCTTCCAGGTACTTACACGGGACGTGCACCGTCGCATCCACCAGCAGGTCGCGTCCCCGGACGTACGGCCTGCCCAACGTCATACGCTCGGTATGCGCCAGCAGCCAGGTAGCCGCGGCATCCTGGAGCGTCTGACCATCGTCCTTCAGGTCTGCGATTCGCAGCGTGAGGGCGAGCTCACGGCAGTGCCTGCCAAGGCGCGTACACGGTGGCGGGGCCGGCATTGCTCAGCGCTCTGGGGTCGGCAGACAGGCGTTGGGCCTGCGGCTCACGGTGAAGCGATTACTGATGGCGCAGTTCACCGTTGTGGCCTGCCCCGGCGTCAGCTCCTTGACCTCGGCGATGGCTGGCTGGAGACCCGGTGTGCGAAACCGGACGGTGACGCTGCTCTCAGTGCCTACCTGCGATTCCTTGAGTTGAACCTTGAAGCGGCCCTCGCGGTCGCTTTCGACGCATACGGTGTCCGCGCCGAACACGCAGACCTCGGTTCCCGGAAGTGGCACTCGCTCCTCGAACGAGTACACCTGTCCTTCGAGGGTCACGAGAGGGGGACCGAGATAGATGGGGCCGCCTGGGACGCAGGCTGACGCGAGGAGAGAGGCGGCAAATGCGAGCACTGGTGGATATCGCATGGTGTGTCCTGAAACTCTCAGATTGGCTCCAAAATTCAAGGCTTCCGGGCCACTTCCACGGTGAAGGCGCCCGTTTACATTTGGTGGCGAGTCCCGGCCGGGTGATGCTGCACCCAGCCTTCTCAATTCGCATCACACGGAGGAAGGTAAATGCGCAAGTGGGTCGCGGCGATGGCGGTGTGGGCCCTGGCGTGTGGAGGCGGGGAGCCCGGTGCAGGGGCCGAGTCCGAGCCCGCCGGGAATCGATCGGAGACGGGCACCCCGGCGGTCACAGCAGGGACCGGCACGGTTCACGAAGTTCGGATGCTGCTAACCGACGACAACAAGTACGTGTACCGGCCCGCTAGCCTCACCGTTAAGGTTGGCGACACGGTTCGCTGGCTCAACGTCAGCGGCTTCCCCCACAACGTGGCGTTCTACAGCGACAAGATTCCTGACGGGGCACGGGAGTTCCTCGATGCCGTGTACCAAAACGACACCGCGAAGTTGGGCCCCCTGAGCGGTCGGCTGATGACCCAGCCAAACGATACGTACGAGATCTCCTTCGTCGGAGCCCCCACAGGCACGTACGAGTACTTCTGCACGCCCCACGAGGCGTTGGGAATGATCGCAGCCCTCACGGTGACCCAGTAGGCTCGTGACCGCGATCGTATGAGCCGTGCCATCCGGCTGGCGCACGCGCCTTCGGCTACCACAGGCTGGGCGTCCGGCCAAGTGCCCGGACTAAGAGAGGCGCACTGGTGACTTCCGCGGCCGACCGCCGGGCGACGCTGATCATCCTCGACGGCGCCTGCGCCGACGTGTTCGCAGACCTGGTGGCGGCGTGCGAGCTCACGAGTATCAGCCGGCATCTCTTGGCCTCAGGCGGCATCACGCCGGCGACCACGGTGTTTCCGTCCACCACCGGGGTCGCCTACCTGCCGTTTCTCACAGGTTGCTACCCCGGGACGTGTGATATCCCCGGAATCCGGTGGTTGGATGTCGCCCGGTACGGAGGGCGATGGTGGCGCGACCGTGCTCACGTGCGGAGCTACTGCGGCCTGCAGGCGGGGCTCATCAACCACGATCTCCCTCATCAGATGCCGACGCTGTTCGATCTGGAGCCGGACTCGGTGGCCCTCTGTAGCCCGTTCAAACGAGGGCTGGCCCCCGACCGCGATCGTGTCCGGCTTGGGCGAACCGTGTGGGGTGGCATCGCCCACTACACCGCCGGGTACGGCGTTCTGGAGCGCGCCGTTGGCCGTGAGCTGTGCCGGGTGGCAGCCGAGCGCCATCGGTTCGTGTTCGCTGTGTTCCCGGGAGTTGACGGCGTGACGCACTTCTGGGATCCGCAGCATCCCGACGTCTTGTCGATGTATCGGGAGTTCGACGACATCATCGGTGACTACGCGGCTGCTGGTGGATTCGACGGTGACAACCTCACCCTGCTGGTGAGTGATCACGGCCTCGCACGAGTGGACCGACACACCGACATCAGCATCGAGCTGGAAGCAATCGGGCTTCCCGTCCTGCGGCATCCGGTCATCTGGCGGCGCGAGCCGAAGGCGGCCGTGATGGTGTCGGGGAACGGTTCCGTGCAGGTCTATCTGCGTCCTGGAGTGACGCGGAGCGAACGGTATACCATTACGCAGATTGAACGCGGTGGCGTGGATGGTGTTCCGACGTTCCTGCCCCGCTACCTTGCGTCACTTCCGGGCGTGGCGATGGTCGTGGGTACTGACGGCCCAGGACTCTGTCTGATCTCCAGATCCGGACGTGCGCGACTCCTGGCCGACGGTGACGGCCACATTCGTTATGCTCCTGAGACTGCCGACGTCCTGCGACTCGGTGGAGGCGGCGTCCATACGGAGAGGGAGTGGCTGGAGCGGACACTGGATACCCCGTTTCCGGACGCACCCGCTCAGCTCTTCCAGGTCTTCCGGTCCCGGCGCGCCGGCGATCTGGTGGTGGTGGCGGAGGCGGGATCGGATCTCCGGCTGGACTGGGAAATCCCTGAGCACCACTCGGGTCACGGCAGCCTCATCGCCGATCACATGCGGTGCCTCGTTGCGTGCAACATGCCAATTGCCGGTCCCGTGCGAACGGTCGATCTGTTCCCGCTCATTCTCGAGTACCTGGACATTCCGGTACCGCAGGAGATCGATGGGGTAGCACCCCGGCTCGGGGCGGTCCGGCGAACGTAGAAGATCTGTGGTATTCGTGATCGTGCAGCACAGGCACGAAGGAGGAATCTCACGGTGAAAGCTAGGAGCGTGGTCATGGCCTGCGCCGTGCTTGTTGGCGCCGCGCAGCTCGGGGTCGCACAGGAGCCGGTCGTTCGGCTCGTGCACGACGAAGACAACAAGCAACTGGTCGTGGTGATCGGACCGGTGGACCTGCCTGCCGGGGCGATGGTTCCCGAGGAGGCGGCAAGCCCGCATCAGGGCGGGCACGAGGCACACGGGGCGGTCTTCCCCGAGGTCACCGAGGTGGCGATCCCGATCAGCGCCTACTTGTACGGATTCGCGTACGAGGTGCTCGACCAGGACGGGAACACGCTGCCGACGGCGCTCCTGCACCACCTGAATCTCATCAATCCTGATTACCAGGAACTGTTCTTGCCGATATCGCAGCGCATGCTCGCTATCGGCAAGGAGACCGGGAACCAGTCCATGCCCAGGCTCTTGCTGGGGTATCCCGTGGCCGAAGGGGCCCGCATGGTGGTCGCCGCCATGTTGCACAACCCGATCGGGAGGGACCTGCCCGGCGTCACCGTGCGGCTCGCCCTGAAATACGTCAAGGCCGGCCGACCATGGCCGTTGCTGAGCGTCTACCCGTTCCAGTTGGATGTGGCTTTCCCGGCGGGTGACAAGTCCCTCGACCTGCCCCCCGGTCGGTCTGCGTGGTCGTATGAGGCCAGCCCGGCAATGGCGGGGCGCATCATGGTAATCGGCGGACATCTCCATGAGTTCGCGGTGAGTCTCAAGTTCGAGGACGTCACCGAGAACAAGGTGATCTGGGAAGGACTTCCGGTCACCGACGAGAACGATCAGTTGGTCGGGGTGACCCTGGGGCGTCTCTATCGCAAGCTCGGTGCCAAGATCACCCCCGACCACGTCTATCGGGTCACGGTGACCTACGAGAACCCGTTCCAGGACACCCTGTACTCGGGAGGTATGGGCGTGATCGGGGGCGTGTTCATGCCTTCGCAGAACATCATTTGGCCGGTGGCGGACCAGTCACACGAACTCTACGTGCTCGACCGTCGGCACTACATGAGGGAGGTCGATGGCCGCTACGACGTGATTGCCGGCCAGGCTCCCGCAACCGCCGCCGAACACACGGAGCACCGTCACGAGTAGTGGGTAGGGCCGGTTCCCGCATGGGCCGGTCGCCCCGCGCCGTCGGCTACGCTGCCAGCTTCATCCCCGCGGTGAACGCGCCCACGCCCAGCACTAGGCCGACCAGTGCATCGAGGCCGTAGTGCATCTGGCAGTAGACCGTTCCGATGACCATGAGAACCGCTGGAGCGGCGAGGACGGCAGCCAGCGCTCGCCACTCCCGCCACAGGATGAGAACTGCCGCGACGGTGGCCGCCACGTGTGAGGACGGAAACGCGGCACCGAACGATGAGCCGCCACTCAGGAGCCAATACACGAAGCGGGCGCTCCACACGTCGCGCACCGGCCCTTCCGGGTGTGCGAACGCATAGTTCGGGCCCGCCACGGGGTAGAGAACGAACACCACGAAGCAGACCACGTAGGCGGTCAATATGGCGAAGACGACACGCCGCGCCCGGTCGCGTTCTCCACGCACCAGCAGCAGCGGTGGTCCGAGATAGACGATCGGGTAGTATGACAGGTAGGCGAGGTGAAGCACGCCCGACCAGAAGACCGAGGGCGCGCGCCGAATCCACTCATAAGAGATCTGACTCCCGAACACGGCCGCTTCCAGACGCTGGATCGTCGCATCCCTGGCGAACGTGCCCGCAACGTCCAACTGCAGACTGAGAATGCCGATCTCCGCGTAGAGGCCCGGGAGGAGAATCAAGGGATAGAGAACGCGTATGGCCTGGCCGGTCCGCTGTTGCTGACGCAAGCGCGTGAACAAGTAGAGCAATATCCCAAACAGGGTGTGCGCGAGCAGGAGCCACCAGATTTTCGGGTCGGTGAGCCCCCCTCGCGCGACTGCCACCACGCTCACCAACGCGAGGTAGGCTGCGAGCAGCCTATCGACGGCTCTCACAGCCACCCGTGCTGCCGGTACCAGCGAGCCGTCTCGTCGAGTCCGTCCGCGAGTGGAATGTCTGCCCTCCACCCCGTGTCCCGTTCCAGCGCCGTTGGCAGACAGGTCCATGCCTCAGCGAGGAACTCGTCTCCTTTGTTGGGGGAGAGAACCGTCGCCTTGCCGGCCAACCCCGCCACCCCTCCGATGGCAGCCAGCGCTGCTCTCGTGAACCAGGCTGGAAGTGGGACGATGAGCGGTCCGCCCTCCGGGTCGTGTCCCAGCGTTCGCTGGACAGCCACGTGAATCGCTTTGACCAGGGTTTTCGAGGTCACGATCTGGGGGTGGGAGGCGAAGTACGTCCGGCGCTCGGTCGAGGGGTCCGTGGCGCACAGCAGGGCCCGTACGAGATCCCGAACGTGGATGACCGACAGCTCCTGTGTCCCGGTGCCGAACACGGGAGCGACCCGCCAGCGAGCCAGCCTGAAAACTCGCAGTAGTTCCATGTCGCGGGGCCCGTATATCGTCGGCGGTCGAACGATGGTCCACGGGATGGGGGCGGCGCGAGCTACCTCTTCCCCCGCCAGCTTGCTCGCGCCGTAGTCGCTCACTGGCCTGGGGGGAGCGATCTCAGTCACGGCCCGGCCCCGGGTCGTGGGGCCGGCGGCTGAGACGCTGCTCACGTACACGAATCGCCGCAGGGAAGGAGCAGCCCGGGCCGCCGCCTCCGCGACGCGCCGCGTGCCGTCCGCATTCACTTCGAAGAACGCTTGCCGGTTGCGGGCAGCCGTGAGTCCAGCGACGTGGAACACCACGTCGACGCGTTCACACCCGGCGAGCAGGGCGGCCTCGTCGGTCAGCGTGCCGACTATCGTGTGGGGCCCACGCGTGGGGAAGACGCGGGCTGCTTTGGCGGGGTCGCGGACGAGGCAGCGGACCTCGTCACCTCGGTCGAGCAACGCATCGACGAGATGTGAGCCTACGAAGCCGGTTCCACCGGTGGCGAAGACCTTCACAGTGCCCGGTCAAACAGCCGCAGCGTCTTATATCGGTCGAAGCCCATGCGGACGAGCGCGTTGCTCATGGCGGTATTGTCATCGAGGATCCACCCAGCTTCAGCCCAGCGGTAGCCCAGGGCGTAGCTCTTTTCCCAGATCCAATGATACATGAGCGCATCGGCTCCGGTCCGCCGGTACTCATTGAGGACCCCGAGGAGCAGGATCCGGATCCGGGTGATGCTCCGCGCCGCCCACAGGATCTTGAGGATGCCGGGGATGAGGCGGCCGGAGGGGTTCTTCTTTAGAGCGACGTTCAGATCGGGGATGGCGGCCGCGAAACCGATGGGCTCTCCCTCCCGCTCGGCAAACACCACGAGCTGCGGCACCACCACCGGCTTTAGCTGCTTGGCCAGGTGATCGATTTCCGCATCGGTCATGGGGATGAATCCCCAGTTACGCTCCCAGGCCGCGTTGTACATCGGCTTGATGCGGTCCACCTCCTCGTAGAACCGCTTCATGTCCAGTGACCGGAGCGTGATCTTGTGGCGTTCCGCGATCAGCCGCGCGCCCCGGAGCAGGCGCTCGGGAAGTTCTGGGCTCACGGTCCGGTACTGATACAGGTCCTTCGCCTTGGCGAAACCAGCGCGCTCCACGAGGGAGGCGTAGTACGGCGGATTGTGGGGAGTGAGGACGGTTGGCGGTGTGTCGAACCCTTCGACCAGCAGGCCGCACTCGTCGTTGGTGGAAAAGGATGTGGGGCCCCGCATGGTCGTGAGCCCACGTTCCCGAAGCCAGGCGGCGGCTGCTTCAAACAGGGCATCCGCCACCCCCTGATCGTCTAGACACTCGAAGAATCCGAAGAACCCGACGCGGTCCTGATGGAACTCGTTGTGGGTGTGGTTGTGAATGGCGGCAATGCGCCCCACCACCACCTCCCTTCCCAGGCGGACTGGCAGACCGGCGGACCGGCGGTCAGGTTCGCCGCCCGCTGTATGCCTCCGGAGCGCCCGGCCGCCTGACCGCCTGACTGCCAAGAAGTACTCCGCCTCCGCATGCTGGAAGAATGGGTTCTTCTCCCGGGAAAGCATGTTCCGTACCTCCATACGTAACGGGGGGACCCAGAGAGGGTCCCCTCGATGAAGTCCGTACGGAAATGCGATGAAGCGCTCGAGGTCGGCGGCCCGTTCTACGGGCCGCACGACCACGGTCTCGGTCAAATGACCCCCATCTCCCTGCCAAGTCTGTTCAGTGTCTCCACGGCGAAGTCGATCTGATCGTCGGTGTGAGTCGCCATGAGGCTGGCCCGGAGACGACACTGATCAGGCGGGACTGCCGGTGGCACCACCGGGTTGGTGAAGACGCCGGCGTCGAACAGCCTGCGCCAGAAGGCAAACGTATCCGTGAGTGTACCGATGAGCACAGGGACGATTGGCGTCTGCGTCGGACCAATGTTGAAGCCGACGCTGCGACACCCCTCCTGGAACCGCCGCGTGTTCTTCCAGAGTTGGTCCCGTCGCTCAGGTTCGGCTGCCATGACCTGCAGCGCGGCAAGGACGCCCGCGGTGTTGGCCGGCGGCAGTGCAGCTGTGAAAATGAGAGGCCGGCTATGATGCTTGAGGTAGTGGATTACCGTTTCGGATCCACCGACGAACCCGCCGATGGATGCCAACGACTTCGAGAAGGTGCCAACGATGATATCGACATCGTCCACGAGGCCGAAGTGTGCTGCGGTGCCATCGCCCTTGGGGCCCAGGACGCCGACTGCATGCGCGTCGTCGATGGCCAGAGCTGCACCGTAGCGCTGGGCGAGCGCTAGCAATTGCGGCACGTTGGCGATGTCGCCCTCCATGGAATAGACGCCGTCGACGATGATCAGAACACCGTGCTCCTGGTGCTTCTGCAGTAGCTGCTCGACTTGGCCCAGGTTGCAATGGCCAAACCGCTCCGTGTGCCCGAAGGACATCTTGGCGCCATCGACGATCGAGGCATGATCGAGTTTGTCGATGAGCACGACATCACCACGCCCAACCAGGCCCGAGATCAGCCCCAGGTTAGCCTGGTAGCCCGTGGAGAACACCAGCGCGGACTCCTTGCCGAAGTACTCGGCGAGGCGGGCTTCGAGCAGCTCATGGAGGTCAAGGGTGCCGTTGAGGAAGCGGCTCCCTGTGCAGCCGGAGCCGTATCGGTCGAGGGCCGCTCGGGCCGCTTCCAGCACCTTTGGATGATGAGTGAGACCCAAGTAATTGTTGGACCCCATCATTACCTTCTTTTGACCTTCAATGACGACTACGGTGTCTTCCGATTCGGAAATCGGCTTGAAGTAGGGATACAAGCCCTGGGCCTGCACCTCTCGCGCTCTGGTGAAGTTCCTGCACTTCTCGAACAGCGCGACTTGTTGCAGTATGTGGGTGTCCACGTGGCCTCGTCGGAGAACGGAGATAGGAATGTACGGACGACGTTCCCGGCGACTCCCTCCGGGCCGGGCTGTACGATAGTACCCCCCGCCCCCGCATCGCACAAGTGCTCGCGACCACAGCTTCTATCTCCGTGTGGCATGCGTGGTTAGCCGTCCGAGCGGCGCGGCGGTCTCACATCGGTAGCGAGCGGAACATCAGCGGCCATTGAGAGTCCTACCCGGGGCAGGTAGCGGCCCGCCCGGGTGAGGCCGAAGCGGTCCGCGTGAGATGGCGCACGGCGCCAATGGACTCGTGTCGAGTACCGTGGTTAAAATTGAAAACCTGTTTGTCACCTCCATGTACACGCGTCTGACCGCCGCACAGAGCCGTCTGGCTTGCCGACGCTGGAGCACACTCATCACGCTGGGTGTGCTGCTCCCGCTGTCGGCTCCTGTTGCTGCCCAGACCGATGTAGAGATGCACGGACGCATCCACGGTGCTGTACCGCCGCCGGGGTACTATGAGATCCTGAGGCGCGACCCCAGGGCTTTCCGCTTCTCTCCGGAAAACGGCTGGATCAGGCGCGCCCGGGCAATCGCGGCCCGGCGGAGGCTTTGGCGTGCGCAGCGGGCGAACCGGGCGCTGTTCGCCCCCCAGGCGAACTTCAACGCGAACGGCATCTTGCGGGGAGAGCTCGACGTTCCTGTCTTCCTCGTCCTCTTTGCCAACACCGACTCTGCGGCGCTGGTGGCGAACGTTTCCCGCGGCACTATGGAGTCGCGGCTCTACGGCACCCACTCGGCACCACCCTACTCCATCCACAACTACTACCGGGAAATCTCCAACGACAGCCTCGTCGTGAATGGGCGGGTGTTCGAGTGGACTCGGGTCACGAGCAACGATGCGTTCTACGAGGGTGGCCCGGACTGCAACGGCCTGTGTGGTTCGGCGAGGGTCGGAGATCTGATTCGGGAAGCCGTGCTCGCTCAAGACTCTGTGGACTACGGACAGTTCGACAACGACGGACCCGACGGTGTCCCTAATTCGGGCGACGACGACGGATACGTCGACGGGGTCGTCGTGATGCACCCGAAGGTGGATGGGGCCTGCAAGTTCGTGAACCCTGACGCGCAGAACAGCATCTGGGCGCACAAGTGGTTCGTCTCGGGCCTCGAGACCGACGACACCGCGAATTCCGTGACTGCCGGTTTCCCGAACATCCGGATCCGGGATTACATCATCCAGGGCGGCCAGGGCGGCGACGGTGGGTGCACCAGCAACCAGCCACAAGCGATGGGACTGGTGGCCCACGAGACTGGTCACCTGTTCGGGTTGCCGGACCTGTACAATACGAACCAGAGCCGGCCGAGCGAGGGGATAGGCCACTGGGGCCTGATGGGTTCGGGTAACTGGCTCCGCCCGTTCAGCCCAGCGCACATGTCGGCATGGACCCGGGCTGAGCTCGGATGGGTCACCGAAGTGCTCATCGACCGGGATACCACTCTCGAGATCAGCCCCGTTGAGACTGCGGATACGGTCTACCTCCTGCCCGTCCAGGGAAGTGACGAGTATTTCATTCTGGCCAACCGCCAGCGGATCGGATCGGACGTGGAGATGGCCGGGCCGGGTCTGCTGATCTGGCATGTTGACTCGGTACTGCTGGCGCAGCGCATGCCAATCTCCGTCAATGCCGCCGACCCCGAGGCGTTGAGACTCATGCAGGCCGACGGCGCCGACCATCTGCACGCCGGGGACAACCGCAGCGACGCTGGCGATCCGTTTCCGGGTAGTACTGGCAACACTGCATTCACCGAGTTGAGTAATCCCTCGAGCGATCGTAACGATGGAACCCCGACATACGTGAGGGTCGAGTCGATTGAGCAGGTGACACCGGGTGGGCCGGTGCGGGCGGGCATCAGCTTCGTAGGACCGACGGTGATCGTTGCTACCGATACTCTCGCCGCGTTTCGCCTTGACGATGTTACGTACAACAAGTTCGAAGCAATTCTGCAGGGCGGCAGCCAACACCAGTTGGAGATGGATTCCGTTCAGGTCGTGAACAACGGTGGCAACCGCTACACCTGGCTTTCCTGGTCCAGCGGCGCGGCCCGCTCCCATACCTTCATGGCCACAGCGAGGGGAGACTCCATCGTCGCGACGGTTGCCACGGAGTATCTCGCCCAGGTAACACTCGCGGGGACCGGCGGGGGGAGCGTTGAAGCCACCCCGGCCCTCGACGTCGAGGCCGGAGCGTTCATCGCCCAGGACTCGGGGCTCACCCTCGTGGCGAACGTGACCCAGGGAGGTGACCTGTTCGAGGGATGGAGCGGCGATACCACTACGACTTCGGACACGCTGCGTCTGGTGATGATTCGTCCGTATCGGCTCACGGCGACTTTCGCCGCGCCCCTGGCCGTGGTGTCCACGTCGCCTCCCGCTGCAGTAATGGGCACCGCATACCAGCACGCGCTTTCGGCAGCGGGAGGGACCGGGAACTTCAGCTGGACCTTGACCGGGGGGACGTTGCCGGAAGGAGTGTCGCTGGACCCGACTGGTGCCCTCGCCGGGACGCCTGCCGAAACTGGTTCCTTCTCGTTCGGCGTGAGGGTCACTTCCGGGTCGCAGCAGGCCGACGGCTCGCTCGTCTTGCAGGTCACGGCTCCGACTCTCGCTGCCATCGGCGTCGTGGAGCATCTGCTTGGCAGGAGGGCGACGCTGTCGGCGGAAGACATCACCTTCTTGGATCTGCTGGGCAACCGGAACGGCATGTTAGATGTGGGGGATTTCCTGGCGTGGGTGCGGAGTACCCCGTCCGCCGCGTCGTCGGCCGTCCTTGGCAGAGTCCTCAACGCCAAGCCGAAGGAGCGACCATGAGGAGGGTCGTCGGGTTGGCAGTGGCGTGGGCTGCGATGCTCGTGGTCTCGTGTGACTCGGGGCCAAAAGCCGGTGAGGTGGTGCTGGAGCTGGTCACTCCGCATCAAGACCTTGGCGCCGTGTCGTTCAGCGTAGTGGCGGTGGAGCCCAACGTGATCGACAGCGTGACCGCCGGGTGCTCAGGGTGCGAGGTCTTCACCGTCCGGGCAAGTGAGAGACGGGTGCTGGGGGTGATTACCGGCTCCCTGCAGGCCGGGCCGGTCCTCCGGCTCTCGGTTTCCGACGTCGACGTCCCGGCAGCCTACAGCGGGCGCATACTGCAGGCCGCGAACCAGGCCTTCGAGCTCGTGGCCATAGCCCCCTCACGCTTGCAGGGGCCCCAGTAACGCACCCTCTGCCTCCCCGCCGCTCCGCCTCTCCCGGCGCAATTCGCAATTAGCGGTTCGTGATGCCCATGGCGTTCGCCTAACCTCACGAATTGCGAACAGCGAATTGCGAGCCATCCGCTCCTGCCGCCCCCTGCCACCGCTCCCGCCCTCTGCTACTTGCGTTTCACAAGGATCCACCTCGCCGTCCCACCTCTCAGCGTATCCGGCCCAATCACGAAGGTCGTCAGACGGATCGTGTCCCGGACCAAGTGGCCCCTCAGTACTAGTCGGCCAGCGTCGGTATCGGCGCGGCTGATCGGGACGTGCACGATGCTGTCATCCTCGAGCGCCCCGTGGAAGGGACTGTAGGCCGACGGATCGAACCCGACGTTGCCGGCGAAGAGATGCGTGAGACGTCCGTGCAGATTCCCGTCACGGACGGAGTCAATCGTGACGGTGAGTCGAATGCCTGGCGTGGCACGCTGTGGCGGAGGGTGAAGGCCGAGCTCCCAGCTACCAGTGAGCGCCACTGCTGCGGTCGACAGCCGTTGAGACTCGGGCGTTCGCGTCTCGCTCTCGAGGTCGGGCTTCGGTCGCGCGCAGCCCAAAACGCCAACGGCGGTGAGGGTGACGAGACCCAGCAAGCGGCTCGGTGTTGAAGACAATCGCACGGGGCCCCCGATGTAAGTTTCTATAACCTCAAGCATACGCCGCGGTGGGCAAGGATCACAAATGTGGAGTGTTGTCGCCGACCAGGGTTGCGGTGCCACGGTCGGGCGAGCAGCTTCGCTTCGCATTGTCGATCTCACAGTCAAGGAGTGTCGCTAATGGCCCGCAAGCTACTGTCTGCATTGCTGGTTGTCCCGCTGTTGGCAATTCTCGGCGCGCGCGAACTCGAAGCTCAGGAGTTCGAGCTCAGCATCGAGAACATCATGCGGGGCTCGGATCTGGTGGGAACGGCGCCTCGAGGACTTCGGGGTGGTGGCTTCTTTCGAGGCGGATCGCGTTTCAGCTGGACCCCCGACAGTCGGTATGTCTACTTCCGCTGGCAACAGCCCGGTGTCGACACGGCGTTGACGGTGTACCGCATCCAGCCGCGGGGTGGTGAGCCGGAGCGTCTGGAAGACGTCGACCCGGATACCATCCTCGTCGGAACGGGCGAATGGTCGCGGGATCGGCGGCGGGCTTTGTTCGTCGTCGACGGGGATCTGCTGCTGTGGGAGCGTGGACGCAAGCGGTACCTGACCCGCACTAGGGAGAGAGAATCAGGGCCGCTGTGGTCGGCAGACGAGAAGAGCGTCTACTTCCAGCGCGGCGGGAACCTCTTCGCCCTGAGCCTTGAGACATCGCTGCTGCGCCAGTTCACCGACATCCGCCGCGGGGACCCGCCCCGTGAGGAGAGGGAACCGAAGGGCCAGCGCAAGTTCCTGGTCGATCAGCAGGAAGAGCTGTTCGAGTTCATTCGGAGCGGCGACTTCAAGAGCCACCCGTGGAACCGCGCAGCGACACGGGATACCACCGAGCCGCTCCCGTTCTATCCGGGGGAGGGGAAGTCGGTGGGCGGTTTGCGGATCACCCCCGACGGCGCCTTCGTGCTAATGAACGTTCGGGAGCAAGCACGGAACACCCGCCGGATCGAGATGCCGGTCTGGATCACGCCGGACGGGTACCTGGATACGTACCGGGGGCGGACCAAGGTCGGCGACGCACAGGGAAAGTCACGGGCGGCGATCCTCGAGGTGGCCACTGGAAAGGTGACGTTCGTGGGCGACAGCATCGGGGAAGGGGACCGTGACATCATCGGGTTCGACGTCTCGCCCAACTCCAAGCATGCCCTCATTCGGCTGGACACCAAAGACGCCGAGCGTCGGTGGTACGCGGTGGTGGACCTGCCGAGCCTGGACACGCGGGTCATTGACGACGCCCACGATTCCGCGTGGCTGGCCGGTCCCCTGTCATACAGCGCGGGGTTCATGCCCGACGGGGAGACGGTCTACTTAGGCTCGGAAAAGACCGGATGGGCCCACCTGTACCTGGTGCCGGCCAGTGGCGGCGACCCCACCCCGCTCACCAGCGGGGAGTGGGAGGTGCTGAACGCCGAGCTCTCTCCCGACGGGGAGACTTGGCGCATGACCGCCAATAAGGACGGCTTTGCTGAAGTCCACTTCTACACCATGCCCGCCCGTGGCGGCACGATGACCAAGGTGACCACGGCGACGGGTCGCCAGGACGTGTCGGTGTCGCCGGATGGTCGCTGGCTGGCGGTGTCGCACTCGGAGGCGAATCATCCGCCGGAGCTGTACGTCCAGGAGAATCGTGCTGGGCGTCCCATGCGGAAAGTGACTGAAAGCACCACGGAGGAGTGGCGACGGGGCCCGTGGATCAAACCCGAGATCGTGATGATTACCGCACGGGACGGTGTGCAGGTACCGGCACGCCTGTACCGACCGCAGGGCGACGTGGCGCCGGCAGGCCAGCGACCGGCGGTGATCTTCGTGCACGGAGCGGGTTACCTCCAGAACGTCCACAACTGGTGGTCCAGCTATTACCGCGAGTACATGTTCCACCACTTCCTCGCGGCAAACGGTTACACCGTGCTGGACATCGACTATCGGGGCAGTGCGGGACACGGCCGCGACTGGCGCACCGCCATCTACCGGCACATGGGTGGCAAGGACCTGACTGACCAGGTCGACGGGGCACGCTGGTTGGTGCGGAACATGGGAGTGGACTCCGCCCGCATCGGGCTCTACGGCGGTAGCTACGGCGGGTTCATTACGCTCATGGCCATGTTCACCACTCCGGGAGTGTTCAAGGCGGGTGCGGCCCTCCGTCCCGTGACCGATTGGGCCCACTACAACCACGGCTACACCTCCAACATCCTGAACGAGCCGCAGAATGATTCCCTGGCCTACCGCCAGTCGTCCCCCATCTACTTCGCCGAAGGCCTGGAGGGCCACCTGCTCATCTGCCACGGCATGGTGGACGACAACGTGCTGTTCTATGACACGGTGCGGCTGGTCCAACGGCTGATTGAGCTCGAGAAGGAGAATTGGGAGGTCGCCGTCTATCCGGCCGAAAGGCACAGCTTCCAGCAGGCGACCAGCTGGACCGACGAGTATCGGCGGATCTTCAAGCTGTTCGAGAGGACGCTCAAGTAGGGCGGTCGGGCGGTCCGGCGGGCGGGCGGTCTCGTGGGCTGTAGTGTGCTGTGCTAGCAGTCCGTTGCATATCACACCCACTGGTGCATGGCGTTCAGGGAAACGGGCTTCTCGGACGCCGCTCCAGCTCGCTGACCGCCTGACCGCCCGTCCGCCCGACCGCCTTTGTGTCCTGGCTCACTGCGCGCCGGCGTTGGCTGGCATAATCCATTGTGTTCATTGAGGTTGTGTTGCTTGATGCCCCGGTGGCACATAGCTTAGCCCGAACCCGTCTGCCTGGGATGCCCCTAATGACCCGACAACTGCTGCGTTCTCCCGCTCTCACTGTGGCGGTCCTTGCGTCGATGACCGGCGTGTGGGCCTGTAAGGATTCCGGCGGACCCGACGAGCCCACACCGGTGCCGACCACGGTCACCCTCAGCAAGACCGCTGTCTCGCTGGACGCCATCGGCGCCACGGATCAGCTCAGCGCCACGGTCAGGGACCAGAATGGGAATACCATGTCCACCGCCTCGGTGTCGTGGGCGTCGAACGATCAGGCCGTCGCCACGGTGTCGGCCAGCGGCCTGGTAGCGGCCGTTGCGAACGGCACCGCCCAGGTCACGGCGACCTCGGGCTCGGCCAACGGTAGCGCTACGGTGACCGTTGCCCAGGTGCCCGCGCAGGTGCAGAAAGCGGCGGGGGACGCGCAGACCGGGACGGTAGGTCAGGCGCTCACTGACTTGCTGTACGCACGGGTCAACGACCGCCTGGGCAACGCCATCTCCGGGGTGACGGTGAATTTCGCCGTGTCGGCGAACGGCGGGGTGGTATCGCCCACCAGCGGGGCGACGGGCGCCGATGGCCGTGTGGGGACTGAGTGGACGCTGGGGACTCTCTCCGGCAGCCACAGTGTGACGGCGACTCCGGCCACCGGATCAGGCTCAGCGGACTTCACGGCGACGGCTGATCCCGAGGCGGCCGCCGCCATCAGCGAGGTGTCGGGGAGTGGGCAGACTGGCCTCATCAATACCGCGCTTGCCAATCCACTGGTCGTTGCGGTGGTGGATCAGTTCGACAACGGGGTTCCGGGCGTTGGCGTGACGTTCAGCACGTCGGATGGCTTGGTGAGCCCGACGAATACGACCACCGACGCCAGCGGGCAGGCGCAGGCCACGTGGACCCTGGGGAGCACCATTGGCGCGCAGACGGCACAGGCCAGCTCGCCGGGCCTCACCGGCGATCCGGTGACGTTCACGGCGACCGGCACGGATCTCTCCATCACGACCATCACTCCCGACACCATCGTTGAAGGGGCATCGGCGACGATCACCGGCACGGG